>MDTD01072197.1_pt1 | contig 56617 bp, 34 predicted proteins | sample 811221 | NCBI WGS metagenome assembly MDTD01 (sample SAMN05326646, study PRJNA326480) | marine metagenome | isolation source: seawater | place: Pacific Ocean: South West | collected 2011 | reverse complement strand
TCAGGGGTGTCACCTTCAATTGATTTTATTCTTTTAACCAGTTCTATCGTTTTCTCTTCTCTTCCACTGAGGAGCAAAGCGTGAGATAGATTGTATAGATAGTCCATATTTTCTGTGTCCAACTTAGCTGCCTCTCTAAGAACTAAAATTGCGGATTTGTACTGTGCAAATGCCTTGTCTGCAGCGGTTGGATCATCGGACAACTCCATCTCGAACGCCCTCTCCATCAAGGACAATCCGTAGTTGTTCATCACCGCAGGATCATTTGGCTGCTTGGCTATAATTAGTTGGAAACAACGTGCTGCATTTACCCAATCACCAATTCCAAGAGATTGAAATGCCGATGTGAGAATTTCTGTCTGAGATTCGTCGACTAAAGTCACAGGCTGTGCCCTTGTTGGATAGAGTGTAAAAGAGGAAATTTGGTTTTGCTCTTCAATCTCAACATTTTCCTTTTCTTCAATCGCATGGTTGTATACAATCACGTCCTCTTCATCTTTGTGCTGATATTCAACTATGGATTCAAGCTCATCGTTAAGCTGTTCCATATCAACTGGTTGTGCGTGTATGGACCATAACGCAGGGGCATCATCAACCTCGATTGGAGAGGATTCTACAACTTCAATATCCTCTGGAATTTGCTCAACCGCAGAATGCAAATCCTGATGTTGCTTAGGAGTCTGTTTTGATTTTGAAGTATCGTTAAGTTTCTGTTCTGATACTTCAACGACATACTCGATATCGTTAATCTCTAAGTCAGTTTCAGATACCTCAGCATCTTGATTAGGATGCGTTTTTGCTTGGTTTTCAGAAGGAGGTTTTCCTTCGACTTTACCTTCTTTGCTTGAATTAACCAGATCAACAGGTGCTTTCTTTTCAAGTTCATATGGTACGCCTCCTGAGTTACTACCGATTCCAAATGGTAGGGCTTCATCAAATTGATTTGATTCACCTTGATACGAAAAAGGTAAACCAGCATTAGAGAGTTCATTCATTTCTGCTTCAGACGGCAACTCATGGTCTGGAACAACTTCTCTCCAAGAGACCATTGCATCGCTCAATCCAGGTAAATCACCAAGATTAGAATTCGATTCTTCGATGGCAACTGCCTTGTGAATTCTTGAACCACATGCAGGACAAACATCCACGCCTATGGACAGAACACCACAAACAGAACACTCATTCATTGATTTGCCTCAATCTTCGCAAATCAGCAAAGCATTTTAATCGAACGGAAAGATGAACAATCATTCTTCGCTATCAATACCCTTGCCCTTAACTTTCTCAACAATGTCCTTTACAGCTCCAACGGTTTCTTCAAGTCCACTTTCACCGAATGTTTCAGCAATGGTTTGACCTTTCGACTTACCTCTGGAGACTGCCAACATGATGGAAATAACTGTTATTCCGATCAAAATTAATTTAACCCACAATTCTCCACCATCTGCACCAATTACATACACCAATAGCATATATATGGATACAATGAATGTTGTAAGGATCATTACTGGGAAACCTGCTTTGAAAAATTCATTGAAAGATATTGGATAGCCCGCTTCTTCTGACATTCCAGCAGTAACTACGTTAGCAGATGCTCCGATCAAAGTACCATTCCCTCCTAAGCAAGCACCGAAAGCTAAAGCCCAGATTATAGGCTCAAGTTCGAGTCCGGTAGTTTCAGATATTTGCAAAACTATCGGTATCATAGTGGCTGTGTAGGGAATATTATCGATAAATGCGCTAGCTACCGCACTAACCCAGAGAACGATGATAATAGCCATAGCCATTTGTATTGTTGGGTCTGTGAAGTTTTCTATCAAGGAGATGACTCTTACTCCTATTGCGTCAATTACTCCAATATACTGTAGTGAATGAACCATTACAAATAGACCAGCAAAGAATAGCAATGTTGTCCATTCAACGTGTTCAAGTGGTTCCTCTAATTCATGCCTGTTAGTTGCCAGTAACATAATTACTGCACCACCTAGGGCAATGTAGGAAACTGCAATGTGAGTTATCGGGTGAGTAAAGAACCCAACTATTACTAATCCAAGAATAAATCCACTAACCTTCAGTCCTTGAGGGTCTTTTATTCCGTATTTTTTCTCTAACTCGGTTACGTCCCTCTCCCTAGTTCCGATGAATTCATCTCTGTAAAGCCACTTAATTAGCATGAAAGATGGTACAACGCACATCAAAATACCCGGACCCATTTCAGTAATGAAATCAAGGAATGTCACACCGGAGTCTGCTAAATCAGGATAGCCTTTTGATTGAATTGCAGCCGGACTTAAACCAGCGCCAATCATAATATTTGGTGGATCACCAATCATGGTTGCTGCTCCACCGATATTTGAGAAGAGTACCTCAGCTATCAAAATCGGAATAGGTTTCAAGTCCAGCACTTTAGCCAACTGTATAGTAACTGGAGTCAATAGTAACATAGTAGTTACATTATCTAAGAATGCGGATAACACGGCTGTTACGACACAAAGTATCACTACAAGTGTCCAAACTTCTCCACCTGATCTTTTGTAGGCTTGAATCGCAAACCATTCAAAAATCCCAGTGTGAGACATAACACCAACCATAACCATCATACCTAACAATAGACCAATAGTTTCCCAATCTATCATTGAGGCAACAGCTATGATATTCAGAACATCCTCTTGTGAATAGTAGTTTAGTGCCATCATTGCTAAGAATCCACCGATTGCTGCAGCAAGGGTCCTATGAACCACTTCTGTGATAATTAGAACGTAAACACCAATTAAAATCGCAAGACCAACCAATATAGCGACAGACTGTGAGCCTTCTGCAATTGTGATTGTTAAATGAATATCATTGGGTCCACCTCCGCTTCCCCCAGCTAGAGAATTGCCAGCAAAAATCATAGTGCCACAAAAGATAACTAAGCCTAGAGCAATCAAACTTGATTTACTTCTAAGACCAGAATTCCATCTAAAGTTAGTCAACATTAACCATCCCAAATGTCGACCCTTTTTGGGTATTGTGCATTAAAATCGCTTTACTTCCATAAAACTGCTACATTACCGCGTGCTAGGACTACTGTTGAACTTGTTTCTGAACTTATGTACGTCCAAACATCTTTCATGTCTCCTTTTTCAAATAGCCCCTTATTAGCCTTAATCTTTACAAGATTTTTCTTATTTAGTTGGGATTTAACTTCCTCAATCAGAGCAGGTGTAATACCGGATTTTCCTATCCTAACAGAAACATCAAAATCTCTGGATGATGCAAGTTTTTTGATATTATCAGGTACTTCAGACATGCTTCATCACCTCCCCCAACGCATCCTATTTTTCAAGTTGCTCTTTTCGTTTGATTTTGTGGAACTTAGGTCCACCGCCGTTTCTATGAATAGTTCCGCATTTTAGACAAGTGGTAATCAACATCCCATCTCTTACCCTCACCCTCGTGTCTTTATACGGTAGCAATGCTCTGAAGCACCCTTTGCAAATTAATAATTTAGTGGATTTGTCAAGAGATATCTTACTCTTCATGGATTGTTTACGAATATGCAAACTAGTCGAGTTGAGCAACTGCTCTGAGTGATTATGGGGCTCAACTAGGATTTTTTGTAATTCGTTAATAGCAAATTTTGAGTTTTCAAGCCTCATTTTCTTTACTTTTTTAGAACCTCTCTTTCGGCCCATCAAGCATCACTCAATTTAATGCATCAATAATATCAACAGTAACCAGATCAATAGCTCTATTTCCATCGATTGAGTGCAAGATTCCCCTTTCACCATACCACTGGGCAAGAGGACTTGTTTGTTCGTGATAAGTATTCAATCTAGAACGAACAGTATGCTCATTATCATCAGCTCTTCTCTTTTCTTCGAATTCTCCACCTGGACATCCATCTACAGGTAGTGGATTGAATTTATCGTGGAAAACCATACCACAATTTGCACAAGAAAACCTTCCCGTTATTCTGTCAACAATTTCTTCATCCGGAACTTCAATGGAAATTACGTGGGAAACCTCGGTGATTTTTGCCAAGGCTTCTGCTTGAGGAATCGTTCTAGGAAAACCATCAAACATTACTCCATTGGCTGCATCAGGTTGTTCTATCCTGTCTTCGATGAGAGCGATTATCACTTCATCAGGGACAAGTTGTCCTGCATCCATGTATTTCTTAGCCTCTAAACCTACGGATGTTCCTGCTTTTAGAGCGGCTCTAAGCATATCACCGGTGGATACTTGTGGCATACCTGTGTGTTGCATTATTCTTTCAGCTTGCGTACCTTTTCCAGCACCAGGGGGACCAAATAAGACAATACTGCTCATACATCCGCCAAGATGTTTATGATTTGAAACTAATCCAAGTCTTAACTTTGGTTTCTTTTAATCCATTCCCATCCGTAATGATTCCATTGCTCAATTGTCCAACCGGCAGGTAAGCCTTGTGCAGGCAAAGGCGGCACTGATGGAGTTACTTGTTGAGTTTGAACAGGCAAAGGAGTTGGAACAGCAGCCACAGATGGTTTGCCCAATGGAGGCAAAACCTTCGGCGGAGAACCTGCAGGGGGTTTTCCTGCTGGAACATTGGACTTCATCCCTGGTGGTCTTCCGTCTGGTATTTGGCCCGGTAACGAAGGAAGAGGTTCAAGACTTTGAGCTAGAGCAGCCGCAATTTCGTCTTGCGAGACCGAACCACTAGACTGTTCGTTAACTGAATTTCCGATATCTAATGCACTTTTCCTTCGCTCACCAGATAAATCAGCTGTTACGTGGGCATTAGGCGGCACCAATTCTTCTCCTCGATCCAAAGCATCCCCGCTCTTCCTCAACCTCAAGGCAACTACTGCAAGTCCAATTAAGACTACAGATGAAAGAGTTATAGATAGCCAAGGTGGAAGTATAGCAAAGATACCTCCACCGGAATTTTGCAGCGACACTGATGCTTCTAGTCTTGCTTCTCCAATAACTTCCTCTCCATTCAATACTTGAACAATAATTTCGTGATTACCAATTTTAGCATCGGATGCAGGTGAAGCAAGTACAGTAATCGTTTGACTTGAACCAATTTCTAAAGACTCAATATCTTGAACAGAGCAACTAACCGTCCAGTCATCTACAACATCTCCATCTGAAGAAACAATACTAGTGATTAGTGTTGCATCCAAGGGCATATTCCCATCGTTTCTGAGTAGTAAATCCATAGAAACCTCATCACCTCTATTTACCGATTTAAACGGTCTAATCGAGTCATCCACTGCTGACAAATTAGACCACGCAGAATCTACGACAGCTACAGTAAGGTTAGTTGAGTCTCTGTATTCCCTTGCTGCATTAGTACCAAGGACATCTATACGAACTGTAAATGCATTATCTGTGGTCTGTTGATTCGCAGGCGGAATAACACCAATTTGAACAATTTCAACCTGCCTAGGTTCTAACCATGTAACTGGATTTGAGTATCCTATTTGCCAACCGTCAGGTGAAAGACTATGAGTCCATGTAAGGGAAAGAGGAACGTTTCCGGTGTTTGTAATCTCTACCTCACCAAATGAAAATTGATCACTGATTCGAGATTCTAAAATTCCGTCCCCTACTGGTCCAACATCGAATGAAATTTCATCTCGAACGGTCAACCTTGTGTTATTGGTCTTGAAATCCTGAGCATTCCTTTCGATTCTAATATTGTACATGTTAGAATCACCCTCAGAAGCAACTGCTGGAACACTAAATGTTATGTCAACAGTTTCAACCTCTCCCGGCAGGATTGATATATCGAATCTCTGGGATTGTCTTTCTCCATCGTAATTCATTTCAAAGGCCCAAGTTGGATCAGATGGCTGAATACTTACTTCAAGATCAATGGGAGTATTTCCAGTGTTAGAAACCTCTAGTGTTAGATTTAACAAATCACCTGAATCAACACTAAGATCAGGGTACTCTGTAGAGGCAGGGATATTTATTTCACCATTTTTCAGCAGAGTTTCGAAATTTGGTTGTTCCAAAACGAGTATGCTGACTACTTCTTGATAAGAGAAGGATGAATCTTTTTTGGAGGTCACAGTACAAGATACTGTTCCAGTAGAATCTGCGGCTGGCGCACCATCATTCACAGGTGGAACAACTATTGTAATCGCCATTGGGAGGTACTCAAGAATGTTCAAAGGCTCAAATTCCAAGCTCGATGAATTGGAACCACCAAGCATTACCTGCCAGCCATCTAACTCAGGAGTGCACGAAAGAGAATATTGAGCAGGGGTATTGCCTGTATTTCTTACAGATATCGAGAAGACTGCTGATTCGCCAGGCTCTGCTTCTAATCCATTTGTTCCAGCAGCGACTACTTGGACCGCATTCAATTCATCCACAACAATGGTTATTCTTTGAGAATGTGAAACAAATGGTTGGCTGAAGTACTCTGCTTTCAAATCAACAACATATGTTCCTGCTTTTGCGTATCGAGGGACATCTGCTTCCAAATCTGCTGAAATATCGTCTAAAACTAGAGACAATGCAAGAATGTCATTGCCTCCACCTTGCTCACCAAGAGTGAACGGACCTTCTTGTGAGAAGGAGACTGTCCATTGGTCGTCTGGTGCAAGCAGCAAACCAGGGATTGTTGGGTGCAGAACTTGTACAGGAGAAGAGGTGAGCTTAATACTTTGATTTCCAGTTCCCTCATGCTTCAGGTGCAGTGGAACGGTCAAAGACGAAGAGTTTGCTACATCTAGGTGTTGAGTGGCTACTTGCGACAATTCTTCAGGTGTTGATGGTTCATTACCCGCTTCATTTAGTGGAATCACACGAACACCCAATGCACTTACTTCAATAGTCTTTGAAATAATATTATTATCAGTTCCACTCACTATATCATTCATCTCAGTTACTTGGTTATCCACATCTATTCTTAGACGAAGTTCATGGTCCCCTGTGGTGCTGAAGGATTTAATCATTGAAACTGAATCAAGATTTCCTGCACCTAGAGGAGCACGACTTGCGTTGTAAAGAATTTCTGAAGTGGTTAGATCCTCAAGCATCACACGGTAAGATCCAGACTGCAATGTACCTTGGTTTATCCAAGAAATGGTCAAAGAGAACAAATCATCTTTCAACGGATTGTCGGTACTCAATGAAATAGAACTTTCGAATACAGCAAGGTCTACTTTGGGTTGATATGCTGCATCGCCGACTAAAACGACAGAGAAATCTTGTGCTTCTCCACCTCTGTGGGATATCTTCATCAACCATTCACCGGATTGTAAAGATGTTGAAGGCGCAATTCTTACTCGCTCAACATTGTTTACATTATCAGAGGAGCCTCCCGTCTGGGAAAATCCATTTGAAAATACATTTCCTAAGTATTCAGTGCCGTCTGGGGCAACAAGAATCAAATCTAGGTCATTTACCAATTTAGATTCTGATTGAGAAGAACTACTAGACCCTGCTTTATCGGACCATACTAGAGTTGCATCTAATCCAGATGATGGGTCAATATCAAAGGAATACAGTATAGAATAACCTGGATTCAATTCTGGACCATCATTAATGAAAGTGGTTAAATCGTTACCATTGTGCATAGGCATAATCGTCTGTTCAAGGTTGATTTCACCCCACCCTTCGGAAGGGTTTGGAATATCAGCGTTTCCAATATCTTTTGCACCATTAATCATAACAGCCTTGACAAGAGATGCAGATGGAGATGATATACCAACTTCCTCTCTGATATACTCACGTACAAGAGCAGTTGCGCCTCCTGCAACTGCTGTAGCCTGAGATGACCCACTTAGTGACATGTATAGGTCATTTCCGTTTGAGTGAGCCCCCGTCCCGCATGATTGCCCATTGATGTTGTTAGCTTCCTCAGCCCTTCCTGAGCAAATTCCAACTCCGGGTGCAACTAGATCCGGTTTAATTCGCCCATCTTTTGTATACCCGTAGGATGAAAAGTTTGCAACGCTTTGAGTAACGGGATCACTTGCCCCAACTGAGATAACATTCTTTGCAGTAGACGGGGGGGCAACATCACCATTTGCACCTTGGTCGCCGACAGAGAACAAGGGAACCAAATCGCCGTTGTCTGAGACATATGTATCTACGCTTCTAGAATCTGATGTGTACTCTCCGAATCCTCCGTTAGCACCCCATGCATTAACTGAAATCCTAGCTGTTCTTTGTTCTGCATCAACTAGAAGGTCGTAAATTGAACCTTGCCTGCCGAAAACACCTGTGGGGTCGTGCTCCAAAGCATACATTACCAAATTTGCTTCAGGTGCAATACCGATTGAATTGGAATCACCACTTCCGTCACCTAGGACGGTGATTGCAACATGTGTCCCGTGTCCTGAATTAGAATCAGCAAAGGAAGGATCGAGGCCAAAATTAGTGAAAACACCTGCAATTCTTGTTTGATTCAAATCTGGGTGGTCTCTGTCTAATCCAGTATCAGTGATTGCAATAGTTTCACCACTGCCATTAAGAGTAAAATTTGCCCCATTTTGAATCGCATTGAGACCTATATATCCTGCTGCTACGGAATTGTGAACTCTATATTGATTTGCAATGTCGGAAAATAGAATTCTAGAATCCATTGCAAGGCTAGTTTTTAGATTTAAAATTTCTTGACTATCCAAAGAGCCGACTGTAAATTGGCACTGAGTGTATCCGCACCAAGCCATATCTGCACCATTGTTCAACAAATCCACAACAATTGAATTCAATCCTGCCTCGGACAAATCTGGTGACGGGATGAGATCTATACTTGTCCCCTCAACTAGAGTTGACATAGACAATTCAATCGATATTCTTGCATCGGGAGTAAATGGTCCAATCCATCTAATTGCAGAATCTTCAAAATGCGAAATTTCCTTGTTGTGTTCTGATAATCGGATAATCCATGATTCTTCGCTTAGATGCTCCAAGACATCAAAATCATATTTTTCGGAAAGATAGTCCAAAATCAAACCATTCCTTTCGTGAAGTTGGATAATTGCAAATCCTGTAGTTTGGTAATCATCATCAACATTTAGAGATGGTGAGAAGAATGGGTACTGAGAGTAAGTTGGGTCGAATGAACCCGCCTCCAAGTGAATAATTCCCGAGCTTGGCTTTAGACTGCTAGCAATGATCGATTCATGCTCAATCACATTCCATTCTGCCTCGAGATCATGTTCTTGAGGTCCGACTTCATTTGGTTGATTATCAACTGCAAAAGCAAAAGGAGAAATGGTAACCAGGAGCAGTAATATCGTCATTGAAAAACTGCGGAAATGGGACATTGAATTGTTCCAACTAACTTTAGTTTTTGAATACAACCGTTGATTGTTTCGAACAATTGCACCAGAACTTCATCACAAAGATGCAGTTTTGGAGATTGCAGCATCGGTTTTGGCTACTGAAGCCATCCAATCTGATTCAGTTCCCATAAGTGCTCTAATCGCATCTACATTTTCTGGAACTACATCAGATTCTTGGTGAATTGCTTGGAAGTAATATAGCGTGTTGCCTTCTAACTTAACCCCATCTTCCCAAACAAATATTTCATGCAAGTCTCCCCACGGTCTTCCCATATCTCTAGCGAATTCCATTACTTCAGCAGTGGTAGTTATTCCTGTTTCAGCACCGTTCATAATTGAAATTCTTGGCTTTGAAGACCACATTTCAATCACTGATTCTGTTGTTAAACCGTGACCTTCTGGTAAAGTTGCAACAATGACGTGAAGATGCATAATCGTGGTCGGGACCGCAACTGCCATCGAATTGATGTTTATTTCAGGTTTTACAGTCATGACGTCAGGTCCATGGTGACTGGGTACCTTTAGAACTGGCTTGATCGCATTGATTGGACCTTTGCTTGAATCGCCAGGATCGGCTGCTCTCCTAACCATAGTACATTCAACGCTTAGCTCTCCACAATGTTCATACAACGGCACTAATGTTCTTGAGAGACCTGTGGTATTGCATGATACAACTCTTGTTCCTTGAACATTCATATTTTCCAAATGGTTAGCACACGAAGTGTAAGACATACCAGTCATTGCGTGTTTTTCTCCACCTTGGAAAATATATTTGATTCCTGCATTTTTGTACTTCTCTAGATTTTGTGCTCCAACTTTACCTGGAGAGCAGTCGACTACAACGTCAGCAATTGCTAGAAGATCAGACAATCCCCCCTTACAATCGTAACCACCAGATGCAAATGCGTCGATTTTGTCTGGTTCATCATAAGTACAATACAAAGGAAGTTCCATCTTCACAGCCAAATCACAACCAAATGAAGGCCTGGTTTTTGTAACGCCCACTATAATCATGTCGTCTTGACAAGCCACTGCTTGAGCAACCCTTTTTCCAATTGTTCCAAACCCGTTGATTGCAACCTTGATAGTCATAGCCTTACCGTTCTAAGCCATTTCAAACTGCCCAATAAACAAAGCGGCATATTTGGTTCAGTAAGATTAGTCATTTTGTGGAATATTTTTCGCAAATTCATGCATAGAATATTTGAGCAATGTGTAACAGGCGAAATCATGGCGGATAGAGATGTCTTGATTGGGAAATCCATTGCAATCAATACGAGACTCAGAGCGAGCCTCGAAAAATCCGTCAAAGCCAAACAAATGCTGGACATTGGTTGGACACGGGATGACCAAGAAGTTCCGAAGACCGGGGAAATGGGACTATGTCCAAATTTGATTCCGGGTTCAAGAGTAAGAGCACTGGGGAAACTTGGCTCCTGGACTGCCTCTTTCAACAACGGTGGACAGTTCATTTTACATGGAGATACTACCAGTTTCTTCGGTGCAGCAAGTAAGGATGGAGATATGCGAATAAAGGGATTCGCAGGCGACTATCTAGGATACTCCATGGAAGGTGGAACCATCATTGGAGAAGATGGCGCAGGAAATGATTGTGCCCATAATTTATTGGGTGGAACTATTATTGTGAACGGTAATGTTGGTGCGAGAGTAGGAAGTGGAATGAAAGGTGGTATTGTCATTGTTCATGGAGATGTTGGACGTGACCCTGGTGCGGGAATGAAAGGGGGTAAAATCATCGTAAACGGTAGATGCCCAAACCCAGCAAATGGTGTATCAATGTCAGCGTTGACCAAAAAAGAAGTATCTGAAATTAATTCACAAATAAGTAATCAAGAATATCATATTCCGAATGACGCATTATGTTTGCAGGCTAAAGAAATTATTCAGGTCGATAACGATTCTGACTTTTTTTCAGATTCTGATTTGTCTAACATCAGCATAGTTAGTAACAATAGAAAATCGTTGAACTCCTCTTTCCCTTGTGATACCGTTAAACTCATTGGAAAAGATTCACCGATTGCACTGCCAATTCCAATGATCCCATTTATCGATGACGGTGTTTTATTGACTGATTATGATTCTCAATCCCAAGCAGTAAAGGAGAAATTAATCGAACAACCATTCCTGGTTACAAAGAATCCTAGACCGATTGATTTACTCTTACTCGGTTCTGAAAATTTATCCCAATTTACTGAAAATCATGAGAACTTATCTGGGATAATAATCGATTTCGACACAATCGCACCCCTAGATGACGAGTCATTGGATGGGCTAAGAGTTGCTATTTTGTCCTTATTAGGAGAGGGTAAATTGATGATCTCGATTAATGGATTAGGTGCTATCTCAGCCGCACATGCCCGAGCAGGTAAACATCAATTTGACTCGGTTGTTGCTCGGATGCACGACAACAGCGGAATCACAGAAGCTGCGGCACTTCCGATAATAGGCAGGTCGATAAAAGAGAATCTAGGCGAAGGAAATTCAGAACCAGGGGTAATTTTAGAATTCCCATGTAATGCTAATGACATTGCGGTCCTTTGCGCATCAGGATTATCATTTGCTATATGCCCACCCCCATTTGAGGAGCCTGAAGATATTGCTTATTGGCTAGCTGGCATTTCTGATGACCTTAATTTAATACTCAGAAGAATAGGAATTTCATCCATTGATAACGTATCAAGGTCTAATTTGAGGGCTAATGACTATGATACAGCGGCAGTAAGTGGTTTACGTTTAGCCGGCTTTGAGAGACCCCTACCACATTGGTTTAGCTGAGGAATGAAAATGCCCACCATAACAGTTCAACAAAAAACTCTAGAGATGTTGCTAGAATTGCAGGGATTGACTCATAATATCGAAGAGATTCAAGACAAACTCCCGCTATTAGGCACCGATATTGATTCTTGCGATGCTGACCAACTTGTGATCGAAATTTTTCCAGATCGACCTGATTTATTGAGTGCAGAAACGCTTTCTCACTCCATGAGGTCTTACCTACACGACGACTATACTAAGCCTAATCTAAATATTAACACTGGAGATGTAGTATTTCATGTTGACTCTGAATTATCAAACATAAGACCGATAATTCTTGGCGCTGTTGTGAAGGGAGTTCACACTGGGTCAAATGATGAAGAAATTGATATTTTTATCAAAGGGCTAATGGAACATCAAGAAAAATTGCACTTTGCTTTGGGAAGGGGGCGTAAAAAAGTCTCCATCGGAGTTCATGATTTAGAAACAATTAGTCCCCCATTTAGAGTAAAAGCATGTGAACCCGACACCAGATTCATTCCTCTAGCGATGGATGAAGAGATGTCCCTTTCAGAGATTCTTGAAAAACATCCAAAGGGCATGGAATATGCAGATTTGCTAGAAGGGATGGATAAATTCCCGGTTATCTTTGACTCTGATCATAAAGTTCTATCATTCCCTCCAATCATCAACGGATCCCACACAACTGTGAGTAACACTACCAAGAACTTCCTTATCGATGTAACAGGTTGGGACAGAAGGGCATGTGAAACTGCACTTTCATTGATCTGTCTACAACTTACAGCAAGAAATGGTGTAATTGAATCTGTTACTGTTAACAACTGTAAAGGTGAAGCAGAAATTCAACCCTCTGGAAAATCAAATATTGTTGAAGTTCCAATGAGACTTTTACCTGAAATTATCGGAATTAACCTCAGTGAAGAAGAGATACGTGTATCCCTTCAAAGAATGGGTATGTCTTTGATAGAAATAACACAAATAGGCGACGATTATCCAGATTCCCCAGAAAAAATGAGCATGCCTGAAAAGGGTGGGAAAATTGCAATTGTGGAGGTGCCTAACTGGAGATTCGATATCCTGCATCCAATAGATATCATTGAGGATATAATCATAGGGCATGGCTACGAAAACCTCCCTTCATCGAAACCAACCTCATCCATGACTGGAGTTCCAAGAGTTGACCACAACATGAGGAGAAGACTAAGGGAGTCACTTCAAGGTCTAGGTTTTACACAAATACAATCACTGACTCTTTCAAATGATGCTGATCAGTTTGAAAATATGAGATGGACGGCAAATCACGAAGTTACTAGAATTACCAACCCAATTACAATAGATCATACTTTGTTGAGACATCATTTGCTGCCTGGAATCCTTAGGCTACTGTCCAAAAATAAGCACAACGAGTTACCTCATTCAGTATATGAACTTGGAACGGTTGTCAGAGACCACAAAAACAAGAACAGGGTTGCTTTCATTACTGCTGAAAAATCCGGTGGATTTGCTGCTGTTCGTGGGAGAATTCAAGCAATTATGCAGGATTTAGGAGCCTCTTTTGATGCGGATTCAAAGATGTTCGCAGAAATCTCTGCTATTGAAGATGGAGAGGGACCCTGGCTAGCTGGAAGGTCTGCAAAAATAGAGATTAACGGAGTCCACGTAGGTTGTTTTGGAGAAATTGACCCTACAATTTCTGAAATATTTGAATTAAGCGTTCCACTCAACGGTGCAGAATTCGATGTTGACTTACTACTCGAAGTTCTAGGCGACCCAGTGTGATAGCAATGTGTGGAAGATTTACTCTTCATCAAGACACCAGAGATGTTGCGAAAAGCATCGGAGCTATTGAATTATCTGTAGTCACACCATTTTCTCCTTCATACAACATTGCACCATCTCAAGAAGTACCTGTTATCCTAAATCAAGGATTAGATTTCAGAAATCAGGAAAATCTCCACATGCGCTTGATGACTTGGGGATTGAGACCTGCATGGTCTTCTGGAGGAAATCAAAATCCAATAAATGCAAGAAGTGAGACTGTTAGCGAGAAACCAATGTTTTCTCGGGCATATGAAAAAAGAAGGTGCGTCATACCCGCAAATGGTTGGTTTGAATGGTCCATAGATAGGGCTCAAAAGACCCCATGGTACCATAAAAAGGTAGAGGACCAGACTATTTTCTTTGCAGGAATTTGGGAATCTTGGGCAAATGAAAGTGGAGAAAGGGCAGAGACATTTGCTATTTTAACAAAAGAATCTCAAGAAGATATTTCTCACATTCACAATCGGATGCCAGTAATCTTAGATTCTGGTGATATAGATGATTGGCTCAACGGTCAGGATTTGCAAAAAATGGTGAAGCCAATTAATTTAGAAGCCTACCCTGTGTCTAAGGAAGTTAATTCAGTAAAAAGCTCAGGAAGTAGATTGGTTCAGAAAATACCTACATTATTCTAAACTGAATTTTCTAGTTTGGTGTTTGCTATCATCTGCCCATGATATTGAATAAGTATAATGCGGAGGAGATATCATGCGGGCGAGTCTTATTGTCATCGTCCTATTGACCTCTATTCTTTGTCCCTTAGCCGGACATGCCTCAGCAGACTCCGGAGATCTAACAATCGTCTCCCAGCAGGAATTTGTCATCTATGAAGAACATGAAATTCAAGCCTGGATCACTCTAAACAACAGGGGAACTGAGCAACGAAGTTTCACGATACCCGAGCCAAATAATCTTCCAAACGGAATAATTTCTAATTCATTTCCCATTTCTTTTAGCCTAACTGCTGGAGAGGTTTTGAAACTTTACTACGGACTAGAATCTAATCAATCTGTGACCAAAGGTACTTACTGGTATGATTTAGAAATAATTGAAGATGGAGACTCGGTTGTTCACGATTACAGCCAAATGATTACTGTAGCAGAAGAATCTAATCTTGAATTCGGAGTTAGCGGCATTTCAAACTTTATCGTGCAACCAAATACTAGAACAAGTCTTGCCGTGAATATAACCAACAATGCAGATTTTGATGATAACGTAACATTCTCACTATGGAGCCAGTCAACTTGGAACTATGGTTGGACAATGAATAATTCATCAAATGGTTTAGCCTATCAAACAATATCTCCTAATGAATTGACATACGTTTACTTCTTTGTTGACATACCTGGAGTAATCGATGGTTTTCCCCTATATGGACAAGGACCTAGATTTGAGCTGAAGGCAGTAAGTGGTCTTGATAGAAAAGAGGCAACTTGGAGTTTTGATTTGTCGATGGATGAATTTTCCAATATGACTATTGATTACGTGCAAGAATTATTACCAATAAATCCAGGAGAATCATCACGATTGAGAGTTGATATCAGAAATACTGGAAATATCCCGACTTTACCAAACATGAATCTCGAGATAATTAATGAAAACGGGCAGATAGATACCGAATTAGGGGCTTTGGACAGGCACATTGTAGATGATTGGACCGTAGGAATATTTGGTGGACTAGAGTTTCAAACTTTGGAGCCAAATGAAAGCCGTTCCATAGAAATCGGTTTCCAAGCACCCAATTTGAATGAGGGTGGACTTTCGGTAAGACTCAATTTGCAGCCAGGAAACCAGTACTGGAAGAAGGTAAGCACCGATGTAAAATCCGAGATTGTTTGGAGTCGTTCAGCGACAATGTCAATCGATTCAAGTAATTGTGAGCAAATAATCGTGAACGAAGAGTGCACAATAGAATTAACCATTAAGAATACTGGAAATTATTTCGACGATTTCAGCTTGGATGCATCAAATTTCCCACCATGGTCTGAAATTGAATTCTCGGAATCAAGACTGTTTTTAGAACAAGGGGAAAGCACATCTGTCACAGTAAATTTGTCTTCAAATGAACCTTTACTTCCCGCATTCACTCAAGGTGAAATTTCATTTAACCTTCTACAAGGGGAAAGCGAAATTTCCCTTAGTGAACTGTCAACTCCTCTCAAAATTGATCCATATGTGGAATGGATATTCGAAGATGTTGTAGAAGAGGTTGATGCAAGAGGAAGACTGTCAATTTCAATGACTCTCAGGAATGAAGGTAATGTAATTGACGGGCTACTTGTTGATTTGGAATCTTCACATTCCACAAATATGGGTTTCATTCCTCCAGAGGGTGCCATATTCGAAGAGGATATAGAGAACATAAGATACTTTGAAATCAATGATATTGCAATTGGATCAAACTTTACTTTGAGAGCATATGCTGACCTACCTGCTGATCAAAATTCGAATGGAACACTCTTCCTAAACACCTCGGTGAGAAGTAAATATGTGCCCTCAATTGAATTTGTTCAAACCTCCCAATCCGACTTTTTGGGGGTTCAATGGAGAGAAAATGGAAACGAACCATTTATTGATTTACAAGCAGTCTTCAGTAATGTGATTGAAATTGCAAAAGGTTGGTGGTTCTTCACCTGCCTTGTAATTGCCTCGATACTGCTTATTAGAAAGGGTGTAAAGGATAGGAAACTTCGCAATGAACAGAATGATGCAATGGCTAAATTACATCAGCCAAAAGAAGTTTCAACTGACCCAAATGATTGGCTAAGTGGTTTCCAAAGAAATGAGAAAGTTGTAATTGAACAAGAAAACAATTCTAAGTTCGCGTCAACTGATGAATACAGGAGACATTTTAGTGCTAAATCAAGTAAAACTAGCGAAACTTTGCCGGTAAGCGAGGAGGTACAATCTGCTGCAAAAACAGTAATTGATCATCATTCTGATGTAATAAATCAAAACAAGCTGAATCTATTAGCAAGCGAGATACAACAAGGAAATGTTGCAAGACCTCATGAAGGAAATACTTCTCTAGAACCCGCATCATCAATTACTGAGAGAGTCATTCGCAATGATCCAAAACAGATAATGCAAGAAAAACCACAAGTGGCAAAGAACATACCTCTGCCAAAGGACGATGATTTGCGGATGATAGACCTTGACGATATAGACTTGTGATACCTATGTGGTTGGTAGGAATTGATGAAGCAGGAAGGGGACCTGTAATCGGTCCGCTGGTGATAACAATATTTGCCTGCAAGGAAAACAAGGTTGAGGAACTTCAGAAACAGGGTGTGAAGGATAGTAAATTGTTATCCTCAAAAAAGAGAATTGAACTTTCAAAAATGCTATCAGAGAATGATTCATTCTATTCGCAGACCGCTGTAATTTCAGCACATGAAATAGATAATTTCGTAGATAGCACCAGTCTTAACGATTTAGAAATCACATATTTTGCAAAATTAATCGATAATCTACCAGAACATATTGCAAATGATTGTCTAATTAAGTTGGATGCATGTGAAGTAAACACCGATAAGTTTACGCAGAAAGTAATCTCAAAATTAAAGAAATTTGCACATGAACAAAATATCTCATCCGAAAATAAAGCAGACGTTAACCATATTCATGTTGCTTGTGCAAGTATTTTAGCAAAGGAAAATCGTGAAAGAGAGGTATCTAAAATAAAACAAGAATTAGGCCTAGAGATAGGTTCGGGATACCCTAGTGACCCTAAAACAAAATCAGCGGTTCAAATTCTCACGAAAGGAAATTTACCAAACAAATATTTGCGTTTTTCTTGGGCAACTACAAAAAATGCATGGGAACTACACCATAATTCAAAATTAACGAAAAGGAAATTAAAATACGGCTCCCAACGAAAATTATTCTAATTTTCAAACAATTGGTTTCTTGAATGAATCGTTACAGCACTAATCGTTCGAGATGTCGTGGCAACCAGATGAGGCTACTCTTGCAGAAATTAGAGGATTTGCTCTTCAAAACGCCTTAGAGTATGAAGGCAAGGCAAATCCAGGATCGGTAATTGGAAGAATTATGGGTGCAAGGCAAGACCTCAGAGCCCATGGTTCACTAGTATCTCCATTGATCTCAAAGGCAGTTGTTGAAGCGAATAAAATTGCAAATCAAGAAGGTTTAGATGCAGTAAGAGCAATCTTAGAAGCTGAGGCACCACACTTACTTGAAAAGCGAGAAAAACAAAAGAAAAGAGAGGGTTTACCTGACCTTCCAAATGCCGAGAAAGGCAATGTGGTTCTTAGATTTGCACCCAATCCAAATGGACCTCTATCCTTCGGTCATGCTAGAGGATTAACGATAAATGGTGAGTATGCTAAATTATACGATGGAAAACTTATCCTTAGATTCGATGATACTGATACGGTTGTGAAAAAGCCACTGATTGAAGCCTATCAACAAATTCAGGATGAAGCGAAATGGCTGCTAGGCTTTGAGCCACACAAAGTAGTGTTGGCATCCGACAGAATGGACCATTACCATTCCTATGCACAAAAGATGTTAGAGGATGGTTTTGGATATGTCTGTCAGTGCACAGGTGACGAATTCAAAGAATTTAGAGTATCAAAAACAGAATGCCCACATAGAAATCAAACTCCAGAAGAAAATCTTGAACTATGGAATAAAATGAGGGATGGTACATTCAAACCAGGTGATGCAGTTGTTAGAGTAAAAACTGATATGAGTTTGAAAAATCCAGCTTTGAGAGATTGGCCTGCTCTTAGAATACAAGATACTCAGACTAATCCACACCCGAGAATTGAGGTCGGATCAACATGGAGAGTTTGGCCTCTATTAGATTTCCAGAGTGCTATTGAAGATTATCTTCAGGGAGTAACTCACATAATTAGAGGAAAAGATCTAATGGATTCAACTAGAAAACAAAAACTGCTGTACGAGCATTTTGGATGGACTTATCCTGAAACTTTGTACTGGGGTAGAGTGAAAGTGCACGAGTGGGGTGGATTCTCGACATCACAAATGCGTAAGGACATTGAATCTGGAAAGTATGATGGCTGGGACGACCCCAGACTCCCTACTATCTCTGCTCTAGCCAACCGTGGAATTACAGCTGAAGCATTGAGGAATTTCTGGATTGAACTTGGTTTAACTCAAAAAGACATTTCTGTACCTCTTGCTACTCTTTATTCACATAACATCAAAGTTGTAGATGATGATGCACCTAGAATTTCATTCGTTAGAAATTCGCACGAGATTAAACTCGAAGGTAAATATCCAAATGAACTTGTTATTCCAATTCATCCAAATCATGATCTTGGGGATAGAATTTTCAAACTAGATGATGGATTAGTGTGCATCGAAAAAGAAGATTATGAAAAACAAATTCTACGCCTAAAGGATTTTGCAGATGTCGAAATTACATCCGATTTAGCAAAGATTACATCGATTGAAAAATCTGATTCAAGGCCAATTGTTCACTGGTTATCCGCTAAGAATGCAAATCAAGGATTACTCGTTCTTCCAAATGAGGACAGTATTCAATTCATATCTGGAATGATTGAAGACAATGACTATCCAGAGGGGACATTTGTCCAAATCGAAAGGATTGGTTATGGTAAAATGGTTGATTCAACCACAATTTTATTCAGCCATAAATGATTATTCATACCCTAAAGCAGTTTGATAGTCTAGTGGTGAAAACCACCCAATGAATTCATCATCTCCATTTATCCCAACAATTGCCTTAGGCTTCCTTTTTTCTACTGCATCCATAACAACTGAAAGCTTTGTGTCAAGCCTAAATTCAAGGATATCACTTTCCATTATTTTTTTGCAACTTGTCTTCTGTAAGTCTTTTTTGTCCAGTATTGCTTTTAGAATCATTGTTTGGGTAATCACACCTTTTGCTTTATTGTTATCATTTAGTACTATCAATACTCCAGATTCAAAACTCAAAAATCTATGAATTGCTTCTGTCAGTGAATCCTCTAAACCTATACTGAGATATTCATCTGATAAGTTGATGTCTCCTAGTGTTCGACTGCCCATGTTAAAACATACCGAGACGAGTATTGAACTTTATCAAGCCACAATTTTCATTGTTCTTTGACATCCCTTACAAGATATTCTCAAAGGTCGAACATCACTTGTAATCTCGTTGCTGGTTCCGCAGGCAGGACAGTCAATCATTGGGAATATTTTTGAAATACCTTGCACTAATTTTGCTGTCCTTGGGCTCAACAACGAAATCACCAAGAATAGGAAAGCAACTCCAACGAGTGTTAGCCCGACGTATTCGCTAGGCATACCAATAAAGAATATCAACAAAGTAAGAGGGAATAGTGCCAAGCAAGAGAGCAATACTCCTATTTTCTTTCTACCTCTTGTAATTCTCAATGATAAGGCAAGAATTGTAACCAAGCCTAGCAAAGTCAGAACAAATAACGGGAATGCGGAGTCAGTAGGGCTGTCTGTTGGCTCATATTTTATGTCAAAAATTTCATCCTGCTGCAATCCGATTGCGCTAAATTTGAACGATTCTCCGTTAGGAGTTCTGAATGTTCTAGTATCAAAGTTATCGTTCGATGGGGGATTTAGAGTTCCAAATGAGGTCATTCTTGATGATTTTCCTGTAATAGTTAGATCGTAATCAGACCAAAATGGTACAGGTTGATTCTTTATGAAATCAGTCAAAAGAACGGGTAGATCATCTTGTGCATATGACTCTTCAACCACTGTAGTAGTTTTAATTTCAATTGTAACAGGAGCAGGAACTACTTCGTCGTTCCCTCCTAGGTCAAGTCTTACCTTAGCGTTCTCCCTAGAACTCCAATCACCAATCAAATCTTCAGCATCAAAGCCAAACCCAATGTTCAAAAATTGGACCACTAAATCCGAATTCATTTGTTGCTCAAACTCATTCTGTTCAGTCGGATCAATCCTTTGGTTAACCCTATGATCATCTGTCACACTACCTTCTTCGAATAATCGAATAGCCTGACTAAGACTAGGCTCATCACTTCCAATATGGTCCAGAGACCATCGCAACCAATATGCCATTTCATCATCAATTTCTAAGATAACAGTTCTCTCCAAAATAATTCTAGAAGATTGCTTTGAAAGCATAAAGTCAACTGTTACATCTAAATCAGAACCTTCTCCAGTAGATCTTAGAGGTTCTTCTAAAGGATAGAATGTTCCGCTCCCGTCTCCAGGATTACTGATGTAAATCGTGAATACTGCCGAACCATCTTGAATTACAGGACCTGAATCTGTTAAATCAAGCCTCGGCTGGATGGTAATTGTCTGTTCTCCACCTTCTCCATCACTCCAAGTCCATGTAGCCCTAACTCCATCGCCTGACCGTGTTTTGATAGATTCTGCATTGATATTGATGCCATTAACGGTTATGCTCGCTTCCGAGTATGCTAGAACATCCATACCCCAAGGTGACATTATGATGACCGAAACGAATACATCTCCTTGGTCAACAACTGGGTCTGGAACCACCATTTTAACAAAGGGGAATTGAGCGGTAATTGAAGCGTCGTCATCAACGGACCCCCACCTTAATATCATTTTTGAATCGGCAACAGGCGCTTGAAAGATTATACTTCTAGCAGATAGAGTAAGTTCTATTGATTCTCCCTCAGAGGTGCTTAAACTTTCAATCGGTACACTGAAACTCAAACTACCTGTTCCACTGGCTAAGACTGATGATTGCCCAGGTAGAGAAGCACTAAACTCGTCATTTCCGATCCTAATGGTCAAAGTCATGTTTACTTGGGCACCATTTGCATTTTCGATTTCATATGGTATAGTAAAATCCCAATCTCCATCAGGGATATTCCCCGAAAAAATCCCACTTACTTTCCAAGAAGCAACCTCTTCCTCGGAATTTACAGCATTAGCAATCTCGACTTCTTCAGATGTTTCGCTTAATCGTTCTTCGTATGGACTAAATGTTGCCTCTTGACCTGAGCCAATCAAATAGAACTCAGTGCTTACTGAATTACAGCATACTTCTTGCTCTTCTGCTGAAGCAGTTGGTGAAGATATTGCCAAAGTGGAGAAGATTAGAATAGATATCAAGAGTAGTGATTTGACACCTTTCATGGACATCCCTCAAACCTTACCAACATAATCAAGCACATGAACAAAGCGATAGAATTCAAAATCACAGAGCTTTTTCAAGTAGTGTTCCAATTTCCTTCTCGAACAGGCCTATTAGCGCATCGCCAACTTCCCCGTGCATCTCTTCTGGTAGTAATCGAAGTCCTAATCTTGCAGCCGCTCGGCTTGCTTTGAGTTCCGCATACACAGACCTCATTTGTGCCAGGAAATAGGTATTAATTGCGTCTTTTAAGTCAGCTTTCAATTCAGGGTCATCTTCGATGACATTACGTACGTGTGCCTTGATTTCATCCTTTAGCAAATCTTTCATTGCTTCCATCACTAAATCTTCGGTTGCCATCAATTCTTTGATTTGCTCACGAAGTCCTCCAGTGAGTAATCTTTCTATTGCCATAAACACCCCAAAAGGTCTTGATGTTTCAAAGCGTCGATTAGTTGGATAGTTTGAATTTAGCTTCAGTGATAAGGGAATCAATTAATTCACTAGCAAACAATCTCGCATCAGAAGAGCCTTTTGGCCATGCTAATTGTACCTTCTCAAGCGTAGTAGCAAGGTCAAAATCCAAGGATGGATGAAGAATTCTATGCCATATTAATTCTTCTAACCTTGATGTCGAAATATCTGATTCAGCAATTGCTAAAAGAGCAATTTCGCTTAATGCCATTGCCCTATCATTATAGTCCATATCTCCCCATTTTTTTCTCAAACGACCTATCATTCTGGTTGGAATGTTCTTCAACAATAAATCGCCTTCTTCATGTGACTCTGGTAATGGGACTACATCTATCGTTCCTTCTGATTTGAGGTGGTCTCTAATCAGTGAGTGTATTGGGTCATATGTAGTATCCATTGACTCCCTCAACCACTGACCTGAGCCCATGAGATACCTTAATTTCCTCAATCTAGGTGAGTCATCAATTGCGTAAGCGATACTTGCACATTGAGAAACTACGTCCAAAACGGAAACTACTTTCTTTCCCGATGAACCAAGTTCGAATTCTACTGATCTGCTATGTATTAGAATTAAATTCGATTCTTCTAAATCCGAGAATTCCTCGGTATCTCTTGTTAAATCGATAACCAAAGATAATCCAATCTCTGGTTCTTGATATTGAGTGATTTCATCTTTTGGCAAATGGGAGTTAGGAGCTGTTATTCTTCGCTTATAGTTAATTTTCTTTTCAATTAAGGCTGATTCAATAAATGAAAGGGCAATGATAGAATTAATCTCAGCAGGAGCCTGGAGTTGAACTAAATCCGAGGCTGCAATTTTTTCCGAAATAGCACGAAGATAAATTTCCGACTTGTTAAAAGCCGGGCATTTGAAAATATCGTGCATGAATAAACCCTGTCAGATGAGGTTTTTCAACCTCACTAGAACTTAATCACTCTACCATCAAACGAAGTTGGTCACGCTTGTATTGCCATCCAGATTCCAAGCGACCATTGTTTTTGTAGTACTTTGCTAGCTTTCTGATTTTAGCCTCAGTCAGTTCTAGCGCTCTTCTGTTGTGAATATCCTTTGGATTACTGGTCATGTGATCAATCAATCCTACAGCTTGCTTCATTAGGTTCATGATATCTTCTGGGTATGAACCTGCAACTCCTTCTTCAGCCATTACTTGGGTAATCCTCTTGCCAAGAACTAATCTTGGGTTAGGAACTGCGTGTTGGTCTCTTAGAATTGTGCCAATCTCAGCAGAAGACTTGCCAGACTTAGCATATGAGACGATTAGAGATGTGATTTCACTTACATCTTTGTTAGACCATTCAGGGGCTTCGGTAACAAAGGGTTTACTTGAACCACTTTTTCCACGGTTTGATGAATACATACGTGCCATTACAACAACTCCAAGCAAGCCGGCGACTTGCTTCCCCTTCTTAACCGCTTTGATGCCCGATTGGCTTTCTATACGCGGAAATCAGTTCATAATTTTTGGTGAAGTTTAGCTAGTGCCCCAGGAGTACCAGCCCATTCCCATGCAGGAGCAATTGCTCTGCCTAAGCCTACTGCAGATTGATTTTGATAAATCAAAAAGTACTCACCTGCTTTGATTTCTTTATCAAAATCATTTAGAATATTTATGTGAATATCGCCTTTCAATTTCTCATTGCCAATAATATCGATGCTTCGTAAAGAGTTTGATTGCTCCATAATTGGTATGCTTGCCTTTGCCAGAGAGAAGCCACCTCTTTCTAAGTTCCATTGAGCAATTTGTTTACCATTTACTTCTAGCTTGTGACGAGGGGGCTTGCCCTTCAAAATTACGTCATCTAACCAATCATCATTTAGCATGTTTTTTCTGGCAACAGATTTGTACATGTCTATTTTCCTTTTCGTCGGGGATATTTTTGGTACATTGATGTTGTTCATTACCTGCTTTGCTGCTGCGCTTAACTGATCAAGACCTTCCCTTGAGGTTGCTGATTTTCCCAGCCTTGAATCGATGTAATGTACATCCTTGACCTCCAAACCCATTCCAGAATGATCAATAATGTACTCATAGGAATTATTTTTGATTAATGAATTTAGCAATTCTTGAGTTTTTGCCACCTCATCCAATGACCACTCTCCGGTAACTGGAATATCATAATGTGCTGCTGGCCAGACTTCTTCGAGGTCTCTTGGAACAAGCCCGAGGGGGGATGTCACCATTACTTCATGCGCGTTTAGACCTCGAGTAGCATCCCTAAATTTTTGATGTGTTTTCGATAGGGAGTATGGCTTCCTAGCAGAGCAAGGAAGCAATAGTAGACATTTATTCATGTTTTCAGGAGCCCTGTAACTTTTACTGATAAAATCCTCCCAATCCTTAACAAGCGGATCGCTTAGGATATTATGAGAGTAAGAATCAAAAGAATTTCCCGATGGAATCATAGACAATATTCCATTATGCTGAGAACACAAGTTATCGAATCTTCGCAGCCTTTCAACCAGTTTTGCCGAGGATAGCACACAAGCATCCACTAAACTTCGTAAATTTCCATTCTTTATTCCGGACCTAACCTTAGAGATAGACACTCTCCATGCTTCTAATTGGGAATTCATTGAGCTGTCTTCTCCTAATTCCGGATTAGGATTTCGTGGTCCAGTATCATCCAGCAGTAGGTTTGATGCACAAGCCATTCTTGAGCGACTTAAATCAAAAAGGTCAACTCCCATCCATGCCAAAAGTGGTAGGTTGTCTGGTCCTGCGATACCTGGAGTCCAAATTAGCGATTGTGGGAATTTTTTCTTTATGGTTAGCAATGCCTCTCCTAATTTTCCAGGCAAATTCACTAATTGTGGAGCATCTGTCAATACGATAATTTGTGGGTCTATTTCAGGATCCATAAGATCACTATCAAAATTCATTCTCTGCCACGAAATGGGAAGTAATCCTCCCAGCCCTGCTTTTTCTCCTGCATCCGCCTCTTCCATTGATGGAGGCAATACATGTCCGAGGGAGACATCCCAATTCGGAGCATTTTCTGAAAAATTAGGTGGACTTAGTGGAAGATTAGAGCGCAAACTAAGACTTGCTGGAATCTGGGAAGAAAGGGAAGACGTAAAGGGTGAAAGTTCAATTGGAATCTCATCTCCTTCGAGTGTAACAAGAGCAGGAGTCATCGCAACTGGGCTTTTTCTATCGCCCAAACCCCAAACTCTAGCAAACCTTTGGCGGGCTATTACCACCTTGCCGATAGTTCCTGTCACATGCACTCCTCGAACATCTCATTATTCAAGAATGCGAATTAACTGATGGCAATGACTTCAAATGATGAGCCCGAGGCTAATCCATGCGAGACCGTGTATTCCACTTTCGGACCACCTTGGTTTTCGTATCACTATTGTTGATCACCGCTACCTTTCCCCTGCTACAAACTACCACCGCAGAACACATGAATCAGGGGGCATGGCTAACCAAATCAGAATATACAGAAAATTTCTTTTTAAATTCTGGAGATCACATTACTCTAGAGACTAGAATCGGTGCAAACGAATTTGCTTCTGTAAGCGTTAATTGCGGCGATTGCAATCTTCTATTGGAAACAAACTCAGCAACAATTAATTCCACACCCAGCGCAACTGTTTACTCCAGCACTGAATCATTTCTAAAAATCACAATTGAAAGTTCTATTACCCAGTTGATTGAAATGAATCAACTAATTGGTGTTTCAGAATCAATTGCTAGTTCAAGACCTGCTCCTGGCGCTCCATTTTTACCTGCTCAGATACATTATTGCGAAAGCGATTACTCCTGCTTAGGAGATTCAAAAAATGTTCAACCAAGATCAATTTTGGAATATGAACTAAATTATTCTGGTTATCAATCTGGAATAGCAACTTCTGACTCTGCAAATCATTTTGCTGTAGGGTTAGTAGAAGGTGAAACATTAGAATTTAGTTTGGCATTTGTAGATTCAAACGCTGAATTAGAATTATTTTGGCAAAATCAAACTAGTGAACAATCTATTACTACTGATGTATTCTCCTCAGGAGGATTTATTGAAAAAGGCGCAAATATCCAGTGGTTCACTGCTACAGAAGATGGACGTTTGATTTTCAAAGTTTCAACGGTATCACCAAGAGTGATTTGGGGAATTCAAACTATCATTCACGAAGAAAAATCCTACATCATAGAGAATTCTCACAATCCAACTAGGATTACAGGGCATGGAGAAATCTCATTCAGTTCTGAAATCATTCATGGCCAAGCAGTTAAATTCTCAAGTCTTCCTGATAACTGCCAAATAAGCTCAAGCGAATTCATCAACGGCAATTTTACCACCAAACAGCCAGCAGTATTGGATAAAACCTCATTAGATGGTCCCGCATTATGGGCTAAACCAAGTTCTGTTCTGATCACAGTAACACTGGAATGCCTTGCATTGGACACATATGTCAACATCGTTTCTTATTTTGATGCAAACTCTACACTGGAGGCACCATCGCTTATTCCAATGAATTACTTTGCGAATAACTCATCCTATCCAAAAACAAATCAAGTTACAAATGGAATTGATTCATATTTCATAACTTCGATTGGAGATAATTCGGATGTTTACAAAATTGAAATTGAAGCTTGGGAAGATTCCATTCACTTCCTCAAGTACACCATCGAATCGGACTTCGCAGAAAATTTATCCATTAGAGCTTGGAGTTTCAACGAGACTGGTGAAATGATAGATGTACAGACTAGAAACTATTCGAATCTACAACTTGAATTAGGAATTGAAGTTCCTAGAGGCACTCAGTTTTTCCAGGTTTTCATTCGCGAGGATTCTGTCGAAAGTAATGACTGGGGAGGTGATGGAGTTGTTGTCCAATATGAAATCTTCATTGATTATTCCGAAATTGATGAGGGTGATGAGCCGTGGTTCCCACCAAGTGACGAAGCAGTCAAGTGGGGTAATATTGTAAGATGGATTCTCGGATTCTCATTCCTTTTACCGCTGATAGTTTTGATGATAATAAATGCTAAAAACAAGCACGAAGCAAAAGAATTTGCCAATAAAAAGAATCGACTAACAGAGTTAAAAGAACTATTAAAAACCGGGGATGCCGATCCTGTACAATCTCTTGAATTGATTGAAAAAGCAATGATAAAATTGCGAATGATCGATTGGGAGGAGTCTGTTGCCACATGGGGAAAACCGGATGCAGATTACTTAACCGAAAATGTGCAACTCTGTGTTTGGAATTTAGGTAAAGACATTGTAAAAACTGAGAATGCGGTTGCTTTAATGCTTGGCGTACACATTTTAGAAGAAGACTGGGAGGTCGCTGGAATTCGATTTGACGCACCACAAGATTCGGCTTTCTCCGTGCAAAGAGTTAGTCCCAAAGCGATGCATCATGGAGAAGAGGTTTTCTTAGACAGTTTGTCGAAGAATACTAGATTATTCATGTTAGTAGAGTTAAGTGGTGAGGGGGATTACGTGGACGTTGAACTCAACGGTACTGTAAACAAAAAAGCAACAGCATGTAGAATACCTGTTGCAATAGATGTTTCCAGCGAAGAGTGATTATCTTCTCCGTAACTTTGCGTCGTGTTTGATCGCTTCCATGAAATTATCAGGTGAAGTTGATTCCCTCATGTCCTCAAGTTGCTTTTTCACTAATTTATTGACCTTCTTTGGCATGAATAATTTCAACAGAACGATTACATCTCCTCGATATTTTCCTCGCATAGAAGGAAGACCTCTGCGTTTTATTTCGATAGTATCGCCTGAATTCGAATTCTTAGGAATCTTGATGTCCAAAGGTGCACCATCAATATGCTCAATGGTAACTGTTCTTCCTAAAACTAAGTCCGAATAACCGACAGGGAGAGACATAATCAAATCAGTATTATTCCTTTCAAACCAAGGATGTTCTAAGACTTCGACTTCGATTAGAAGGTCTCCTGATTCACCGACTCCATTGGGAGCAGGCTCACCTCTACTCCTCATCCTTAATCTGGTACCTGTGTCCGAACCAGCAGGAATAGTGAATCTAATTTTTGTTGATTCTATGGTTTTTCCAGTTCCGCCACAATCTCTACAAACTGATTTTGGGATTTTTCCCCTTCCTGAACAATCTTCACAATCAGTGATTACTTGTTGTTGAAAAGGTCCAGTTCTTACGACTTTTCTCACCCGTCCTTGACCATTACAAGTACTGCATGTAATCATCTCGCCATTTACTGCACCAGTTCCTTCACATGATTTGCAGGATGTTGGGAGGTCTGCTTCTAACTCTATCTGGTTATCTTCAACCAGAGACGAGAGTTCGACTGCGTGTCTCATCAAAATGTCATTTCCTCTGCTCCTCCTAGATGAGCGTGAAGAACCTCCTCCGCCAAAAAATGAGGAAAAGAAATCACCACCAAACAAATCTTCGATATTGATGTTGAAGCCACCCCCTCCAAATCCACCGAAACCTTGTGGACCATCATGACCAAAACGGTCATATTGTGCCCTTTTCTGAGAATCACTCAAAACAGCATATGCCTCTTGAGCCTCCTTGAATTTGGAATCAGCATCAGGTTCTTGTGACCTATCAGGGTGGTATTTACGAGCTAATCTTCGAAATGCGTTTTTTAGGTCAGATTCGCTAGCATCCTTGGAAACTCCTAGAACTTCGTAGTAGTCTCTTTTGCTAGACAATTATATCCCTCTATTTATCGCTGAAAGTCGGTCTAATTTGAATATCACGCCTCATAAATTATTTCCGCAATTGACACAGTAAGATTCTGTAATTTGATTCTTGTAGCCACATTCACTACATACTTTTACGTTTGAGGGCAGAGTTTGAACCGTTTGAATAGCAGTGGGATTTGATGATCCAATCATTGCCATTGCTTCGATACTCTCATGATTAACTACAGGTACTTCATTTCCTGATTTATCGAAGCGTATATTTTGCTGTGGTCCTGCTCTTCCAGAAGATTTCAGTCCTTCCTGAATAAGCTCATCATTCGAGGATTGATTGCTTGAAGAATTGATTGGCGCCCTTGGTTTTTGTGCATAAATCGGTGCTGAATCACTAGCAGCCTTGAGGGCATTATTCCTCTTTTCAATCCTATCTGCTTTCAAATCTCTCCCGAATAATCCACCAATTCCATCGAGTAAGTTATCCATGAAGGAGGATTTAGTTTCACTTCCAATAGTGACTTCTGTTTCAGAGTAGTTATCTTCACCTTTCATATTTCTTGTAGCCTTGACCACATATTTTGATTCAAGAAGTAAATCTACGTCCACTTTCTTCTCATTGCCTAGTTCAATTTCTGCAGATTCAGAATTATAATCTCCAATGGTACCTCTGACTTCTTTTGAATTTACCGTCCCCAGTGTGCTTTCAAGGTTCACATTATTATCCCAAACTCCAGAATCTTCTTGTTCCAAGGTTTTTCTAAGAGATTTCATGGCTTTATTGCGATTGAATTCAGAGTTTTTCTCCTTACGAGTTTTTCTGAAAAGAAAGATACCAACTAGCCCAGCACCGCAATAGAATCCAACTCCAATCAGGGGCTCTATACTGATTATTTCAGCAAGAGGAGTAACCGTAACATGAATTCCCAAAGCAACAATTATTGGCAGAAAAAGCATACCAAAGGAGGTGCTAGTCCTTACTGCCATAACTATCCCACTCAGAATCTTTGTTTATGTTATTTCCCACTATTGTGTAAACAGGGTTAGCGATCTTTGGCTACCTTACCCTTCTTTATCAAGCCTTGAATTAAACCAAGAGAAAACCCAGTATGAAGAATTATCATGCAAAGAGGAGTCCCAAAAATACTACTGATTTTTTTAGAATAAAACACTGAGTTTATCCCTACCAATGTTAATACAATCCCGTATGCAATTAAAGGAATACTCACAAAGGATTTGAACCAAATTGCCAAGAAGATGGTAATCAAAATACCAAACAAGGGTAAAAACTCTCTCAGAGAAGCCCTGCTAGGGTATTGCATCAAAATTTTTGTTCTCCAGAAACCGTAGCGTACAGACATTTTCCACCAATTAGCTAGGTTATTCCTTTTTCTCATGTTAACATGGGTGGATGGAGTTCTCATTAATTCAAAATTATTCGATAGTAATCTCATCGACAAATCAGAGTCCTGGCTTGTTTCAAATCTTTCAGACCATCCATCAACGGCTTGGAGTGCACTTCTGTCATGAGTAACGAAAGCAGGAACCTTGGTTTTTTCCTCTTTTGAGAAATTTGCAAATTGCCCACTACCTCCCCCAAATCGACTGCTTAGGCAGGATTCAATCCACCCTTCCTGAACTGTCATGTTACCCTCTGCAGGTAATACCCTTACGCCTAGTGCTGCTAACCTTTTTCCTTTTTTTTCTAAGACACTGTTGCAGCGATTCCAAGCTTCCTCACGTTTCTCGTAATGATCGTTCGGAACTGTACAATGAGCAATCATCTCAACAATGAATTCAATACTATCTGGTAATTCCTTCAACGCATAATTTCTAGCATGAGGTACAAATTTTTTCTCATTATGATGTAATTCAATCCTTGGAGATTGGTTTTGTTCCAGATTTTGAATATAATTCTCAATAATTTCAATCGTACCGTCTGTGGAGCCACCATCTAATATCCAAATAAGATGTTTAGAATTATCAAATGTCTGGTCTATCAGTGAATCTAAGCAGTTGAGAATGTATTCTTTCTCATTCAAACAAGGAATTACGGTTGCTATCTTGAATGAACTCATCGTGCAACCTCATATACCCCGTGAAGACTAGTCCTTTTGAGATTATACGAGTATATCCAACAAAAGACAGGTTCTTGACAGATTGAGGGGTGGGGCGAACATGACAGGGATGAGATTGAAGTTGTCGGGTACTGAACAAGGCCTAACAACAGTTGTTTCAACCATTATTTCCGGAGCAGACAGCCCGGAATTAGTGCGTGAATCCATAATTCAGCTTTTCCCTGATTTTCCAGAACAAGCAGCAATAGAACCAAGTTTCCCTTCTGAAAATCTTGTATCTTGGCAAGCAAAAAACATATCTCTGGCTACACTTCTTGACGCAATTCATGAACAAAGAATTCTTGACACGGCACTGGATTACATGAGCAAAAGTCTCAACTCTGATTCTACAACATTCTACATCCTAAGGCAGGCAAGCATTAGAGGTAAGGTAGCATTTCCAGTTGGAGATATCAACGAGTTAGGTGGAGTCCTGAAAATAGAGATTTCAGGTCCTAACTTAGATCAATGGTTAGAAGCAGCTACTTGGCACGAAGGTAGAGATGTGGTTCCGAGAACTATTGGTGATGAACTTACGATGACTGAAAATGGAGACCCAGTTACTTGGATTCAAGATTGACCGAATTAATTTCTGAGGAAATATATTCTGCTATCGCCTTGTCTGGTCCCAACCATTTCAAGTCGGGTAGATTTTCCGGATCGCACCAAACCATGTCATCATGAACTGTAAGTTTGATCTTATTCTGGCATTTTTGAATTACCCAAACAACTAGCAACCTCACTTGAAGGTGACCGAAATCATTCCACCATACACCCACATCCCCACGATATAATACTTCAATCCTCAATTCTTCCTCATACTCACGCAATACAGCTTGTTGGGAATTTTCTTGTGGTTCTAACTTACCACCTGGAAATTCCCAGAATCCTGCAAATGCTTCGCCCTGAGATCTCCTCGCCGCTAAAAATTTACCATTTTCAACCAAAATGCCTGCTACTACATCAATAACTGGGACATGGAGCATGTGCGATAAAATATTCAGAATTGAGTCACGGCATTGGTCAACAGTTATGTTGGCATAATTCGGCAGATGGATGAATAGACAAGGTATATCTTTTCCGAACTCATTTTGTAAATCATTCTGGCATATGGAGTCAAGAGTCCTATGATATACCTCATTACAAAGAAATTCTCCTGCATCCTCGCTAATTCTCGTGGGTATATTCCAAGACGAAACATCCCATCTTTTCAATTCACAGCTGGTCATCAAATCCCCATTACCAGTAATTCTTGAACCAAGGACTTGCCTTCCAGAATTATCTGGAATCCTAAAATCTAAAATATCCTTCCCAATTTTTTCAATCCTAACCATTTCTGAATTTTCGGCTAGCCCAACGTGAATTATGGCATCGTATCGTTGTCCTTGGTTTATTTTCTCAGCACAGTATTTTGAGCCCTCTAAATCAACCGTTAGTATTTTTTTCTCAACACTAACTTCTACAAGACTCGTTGTATTGCGTTTAGAAGCCCATGGGTCATCTAATTGATAGTTATCATTCAATCCTAATACTGTATCTTCTGAGATATTCTTTTCATGTTGACCGAATGGCTGAAAACCAGTGACAAGAACATTCAGAATCCCCATGTCGCCTGCTAGGGTAGGGTGGTTAATTATGCTCATCTCGCTCATTTAGCCGTCATCTTCACAAAGGATTTGCATTTTGTTGTGATTAGGGGAGCAACATGGAAGAGATTGTGGTAAGAGTACCATCATCCAATGAATCCTCAATCGATTATCAAAAAAAGGGTGCAATCCTGAAAGAAATTTGGCGTGAAATTACATTCGGCGTTGGCTTGTGGGGATCTCTTAGACCAGTTATCGCTGCGGGTCTGGCTTTGATACCCTTCCTCTTTTTAGGTCAGCACTTCAATAGAAAACATCGAAAGGCATTTGATTTCACCCTACTTCAAATCCCTCTGATATTGACCGTCATACTTTGGGTAGGACTCTATCTCTGGTCGATCTTTGATGCGTGGAGAGAGGCAGCAACAAATGTCGCAAGTTAGATGATTACGGCATCCATAGTTGACTGTCTATTTCTAACTCCCCGGATTTCAGTTTTGCAAGGTCAGATTTGTCAGCAGAATCAAAATCATCAGGCAATTCACCATCAATTATATTTCCAATAGAGGATGATTCTATAGCCCAATGCATAACTGAATCCTCATTGTTAGAATGCTTTGGATGCTCGGGGTCTTCGTGGTCGATATCGGATTGATAAACACAATTTACTAAACCGAGTAGATGCCCTACCTCATGAAGCATTACTGAATTCTCTATCTCTTCTGCACTTGGTCTGTTTAAGATATTTTCAGAATCCTGAATGGTTGATTTGAATATCGCAATATCTGCTGCGTTAACTGCCACCCCTAACACCGAGTCATCTGAGTATTCACCAGCAGGCATTAGTATGTGCCAAGTCAATACATTGGTTTGGAAATATGGAGACGCACCTCTAGTTCGGTAAGCCTCTGAGCGAACATCATCAGCGGTCCAGGTATCATCTATTTCGAATACGGTTTTTGTTTTCGTTATTGTAATTCCATCAGGCTTGTCACAAATTTGGTCTAACCGCTGTTGTAACAAATCTATGGATGAATCCTCGGGTTCAAACCCCTCTGCATAATCAATCTCAATAACCATTGATGTGTATTTGTCTTCGTGTAAACAAGCTTTTAGCAATCCTCCGGGAACACCCCTTTGCTCAACAATTTGGTTAGTAGTATTGCTACCAAAACATCCAGAAAACGCTGAAAATAAGATTACAAGCGTTAGCGAAATACACTTGAGAAAGGATTGCATTATAATCCTCCAAGTATTCTTCCCAATAAAATCTTATCAAAATCCGTCCGGTATTTCAAGGGGAGAAAATAGTTGCCCAGGTCCACTCACCTGGGCTAGTTGTTCCCTAACCAATTTCTCCCAGTTCCTTAGAAATAGAATCGCATCAGTATATTCGAGTTGCACTTCATTCAGCGTTACTCTGATTAGCGTTGAGAAAATATCCATTCTATCTTTGTCAATTATATCTAACACTTTTTCTATCGAGAAGTTGGAGTTACTATAAGCAGTTTTTTCAACCTCTAACTCCCATCTTTGGGTTATCTTTGAGGAAAGTTGAATTGAATTTTTTTGTGAAAACTCTATCAATTTTGGAAGTAGTTGATTAATGTGTGATTCGATTACTATTGCTACTTCTACAACTGGTATTGTCATTTGATTAACGAGATTCACCATTCTTTCTTGTAAGGTCACAAGACCTTCTACATTCGACAAGACATTCACCCCTCAGTTTTGAGAATCCAAATACTTCCAGCCGTAATGGTTCCATTGCTCTGCTGTCCATCCCTCAGGTAAACCCGTCGGAGGCAGTGGAGGATTTCCCCTAGGGTCGTCACTATCTTTTACGTCTTGGACTTGAGGTGCGGGTGCAGGTGCAGGTGCAGGTGCAGGTGTGGGAGCGGTTACCTGTGGCGCAGGTAATGTAACGCCTGGAGGAACTACAAGCCCAGGTGGAGCAGGAAGAGGTGTTTGTGCTTGATTGATAACTGGGGTCTTTATTTCTGGCAAAGCCTTACCATCCATCTCTTGCTTAACTATTGAGGTTTGATCCTCTGCGATTTCATCTTCAGCTTGCATTCTTCGGTAAATGATTAACATCCACATCATGGCACTTAGCGAAACTATTGCCACAATGTACATTATCACACTCAATTTCTGGTCAGAAACGTCCTGAGTGAATGCCTCTGATCCTCTCTTTGTTTCTTCTTTGACGATCAAAGGCTCTAAATTCCTCCGATCTAATTCTACATTGTCAATTAATGCCAGTAATCTGTAATCAGTGGAAGAAGATACGATTGTAGAGGCTTCCTCAGTCAAAGTCGCTTGCAGCACTGCACCTGCATTGGCTTGGATGTCAACTCTGTCAATGTCTGCCCAATAGCCCCCATTTTCGAATCTTTGAAGAACGAAAGAGACATTTCCTCTTCCACCTTCATTTTCAACTGATACTGTCAAAGTAACCTCTTCCCCAGCAACTGGTGTAGGCTTATCCCATTTTACCATGGATGATTCTGAGAAAATATCGAAACTAGGACCTAGTAGTGCTAATTTCCATGTTGCTACCGGTTCGAGCAATGAATTGCCCTGTGTAACATATGGATTCCCTGCTGCGTCTGAACCACTTACCCAAACATCGACGAAGTATGATGGAAGAAGGGTTGTTGCTCCCCCATCTGTCAAGTCTAGGTTACCAGTCCAGAAGAATTGTTCACCAAATGGTGTGGTATCCGGCAAAGTAACACTTCCCCTTGAAATTTCAGCCTCTCCAGCTCTTACTCTATAATGCAGGGATGCAGGATCGAATTTGTCGAATCCATGGTCGTCATTTGTTTCTAGTTGAATAAGCAAATCATGAGCTTCACCTATTGATATATCTCCATCTGGTGAAATTCCTCCGAGGTTAATTGAACCAATAGTCGGGTTTTCTGAATCAACAGCAAGTCTAACTCTTGGTGTTCTAGGAGACTCATCCTCTGCTAAACCTGGAAGGTCTTGAAGGGTTAATCCAAGGTCAAGATATCCAGACCTAACCGAAGGTACCAACAGATCTAATGAAAATTCACCATCGTCTCTAGGACTTGTGGTCCACGAATTATCATAATCGCCAAAAGCAACATCGAATGCGCCTGCTGGAGCAGGGGTTTCATCCTCGCTGAAGAGAACTCTTCCTGTCACACGAAGAGCTTGTCCTGCACCTATAATCGATTCTTGATTCTCTTCGTTGTAGTGATTCGTACCGTCTCGCAGTTCTATTGCTCTAATTTTGCCCGGTTGTGCATCGAATCTGAAATCATTGTCAAGGCTCCAGTAATCATTACCCATTCCGGCTTCAACTTGGTTACAAGGAGTAGTTTCTCCTTCCCTACAAGGCAAATCTGTAACTCTCATCTTCGGTATGAAGAATGTCTCCCCGTTTGTATCAAAGGATTCTGAAAATGTCCATGTTAACTGGAATTGTGCCCTAATGACGATAATTGAATCATTATCCTCGCTTGTGATGACGCTAGAATAGAGATTTGATACTGCTAAACCATCTCCACCGGATTCCATTACAGCGACTGGCTCTCCATCAAGACCCTCTTCAAGAGAGATGAATATCGAAGTGTCATCATCATCAAATGAACCACCTAATGCGTATTGAATGTAGTTAATATCTTCCCAGCCATTGCCATCTGAAAGAGAGATTTGCGCTACATATTGAATGCCAGGATGCAGAGGTTTTCTGTCGTCGTGACCTAATATCGTAGAGTTAGTTGCATCAATTACAGGTTCGAATTCTTCTCGAATGATATAGGTGACAAGGTCAGCATCCCAATCTGGTGCAACCTCTCCTGGTCTGAAACCACAAGCAGTTCCAGAGGATTGTGCGGGGCAAACTGGACTTCCTCCCATGGCAATTTCATTGCCCTTGGAGTCCTGACCTGTAACGAAGAATGATACCTTCTTTCCGTGCCTTAGCATCGAATCATCGATTACTCCCTCAAAGATATTCAGTCCTCCAGGGAGTATTTCTGGACTTGAGAAAGTTAAAATTTCATATTCGTCAGCTTGCGGCAAACCATCGAAATTATAATCATGGCAGCCCATATTCTCACTGGCTTTGCAACCAATCCAATAATTCATTGTAATCTGGTTAGGTGGCTCAACCGAATCTTGGATTTTTATTGAAACTGGTTGCCCGCTACCAGGAGATGATGCATGCTTTTCTTGCATATCCATTGGTGTAGCGTCTATGACTAGAGGAGAATTTCCATCAAGTATGAATTTGATACTGTTGTATCCAGGGTTAGAGAATGTTGAACCGTTAGGTAGGTTTACTGCTTCCACATAAAACACCATACCGCCTGGTTCGGATTCAATTGGAGACTGGAATGTTATGTTGTATGCACCGAATCCTGGGTTTGCTTCCTGTGCGAGAATAACAGGCTCCCTGATTGGATCTCCATCAAAGGTCACATTTTGTCCTAATATTCTCAAATCAAATTGACCTGCTAGCGGAGATAAAGAGGAATCTTGGAATTGAATTTGTCCGGTAAAGGACAAGTTTTTTCCTCCCCTCACAAAGTCACCATTATACAGTGACCTACCGTCTTCGCTGGTTACTTGTAGTGCATCTAATTGAATATCATTTTCAACTTTGAGACCAAAATTTTCAGTCTCCCAAGCAGTAACCTGCACTCCTAATGGATCTTCTACTGTGATTAGCGCTTCTGTGGAAGGCTCATCATCCCAATCCCAATTGACTTCCAAAGGCACTGTAATCGATAATCTTCCGTCTAATCCTTCTGTGGATGTGCAGTTGTTTACATCAAAGTTAACCAAGCCTCCACCGTCAGAATTGACGCTACAAATATCACCATTCAACCATTGGAATGATGGATTCACTCCATTGGTATTATTTAGTTGAATGATCGCTTTAGAAACTCTATTTACGTTATCTCCGTGTGCAACGTTAACTTTCAGATTTCTGTAAATACCATCAGGCGATAAAATTCCTCCTTCCAAAGACGCATCTATTGCCCTAGTTTGCATTGTATATGATATATCGATATTTGATATTTTGACTCTACCTGGGCTTGCTGCTTTTACAGCAATAGGGACATTCACCGTCCCTTCTCCGTTCTCTGGTATGAAATCATTGAAGGCCTGGACTAAAGAAGGCGCAGCACTAACATCGACACCGACCTCTGATTCATCAGAGACTTGAACTGCTGATTCGTTCAAGAATAGAATTGATCTCCAGTCCCATATATTATCATCACCAACATCGATTTGAGGTCTATCAGGGTAGCCCTCCTCATAGAATAAAGTAAACTCGCTAACTTTTGGAGTTAGGAAAGAATCAGTAGTAGACAAAAAGACTGCATACTTCAAAATTTGACCTGCATCATCTCCAGGGAATGACAACTCTTGTCCATTTGAGGCATCTTCCCAAGTGGTACCATTGTTGTTTGAGACCATTACGTTGACATCTGTACCAGCAGGTACGTCTGCAACCCAAACAGGTCTGACCTTGCCCACCTTAGTTCCCGTTTGTTTGTGAGGGCTTACCCAAGAGCCACTTGCTTCGTATTCAGTTGAGTACTCTAACTCAACCCACCAAGATACAGCAGTGGAACCAATTAATTTAGCCTTCCAAACTAGTTCTTTTCCAGGGTAGTCAAAATGAATTGTTGAATTTGATTCGACTGGAACCCAATGAGTTCCATTGTCTGCACTTACCCAATAATCAACCCTGTCTCCGATAGATTGTGCTGAAGAATATGTTTTCATGTTTACAGAGAGGACATCGTCTCCAGTTTTTGTAACCGGTCCAAACCACTCAGTTGTTCCGGGTGCTGGAGTAGTCTGATACGTCCATCCTGTTCCATATTCTCTGTAATAAAGAGTGCTAGAGGACCAAGTTGAGTAACCGCTGTCGACAGTGATGAATCTCTTTCCGTCGTATTGAAGCCCGTATCCCAAAGACGACAAATCTCTTGTTCCCGTTTGAGGAACTAAAGAGGTTGAAGAACCGGAAATTGACCATGCCTCAAGTTGGTCCTTATCGTTGTATACAGAGCCTTCTTGACAACGCATGTAAAAAGTACTGTCTCTCATCTCTAGACCTCTAACCTGTTGATTAGTTTTCCCACATTCGTAAACTGAGCCACCTGTTGATGAATATGAGTACATTTGTTGGGATCTTGTGAACTGCCCATTACCTTCAAAATCATAATTTACGACTCTTCTTTGAGCATTGTGAACAATCCAAAATGTGTCATCACTGGCATCGTAAGCAATAGCAGTATATTCGCCGAACTGTGGTGAAACGTCATAAGAATCCATGCAGGTCCAAACATCATCTCTGGAAACATCAAACTCCAAAACTCTATGATATGTAGTTGGAGCACTTGAGGAATATGTGTATTTGTAACCTGAAAGAATTGCAAATAATCTTTCATCATCACTCAAAGCCCAGTCTCTGAATCCCCACATCCCATAGTATGATGAAGAGTGTTTTTGAGGGAGTTGGCATCCGTTTTGGTCCAAATGTATAGTCGATTCCCTAGTGATGTTATTGGTGTACATCCTCTGGACGATGTTATTGAAATTGCTAGATGACCATGTTGACATAAATAACCAATCATGGTGTTTCAGCATAGCCCCTTGGGAATTTGCAGTAAGAGAGTTTGAAGATTTTAGCAACTGTTGGCTGAATCTGTTTTCGGTAGCGTTTGATGTATGCGGTTGTCTGATTGCATAGGACCCGTTATCTAACCAAGCAGTTGATGAGGAGTCTTCGACTGCTGAATTCCCGTGAGGGAAAAAGTCAACGGTCATATTTGCCATTGCTAAAGTTAAGTCATCAGACCTTGAATCGGTTGAACTAATTTCTCCCTCTATCCAGTCATCCCTGTTATTGTCTACAATATCAGACCATCCTGTCGACGATGCGCCGGATAATGTCATACTAACATCAGTTACCTTTGCTCCTTTAGGTATGGAAATAGATGAGCCTACATCAGGGTTAGCACCCTGATACAAGGCAATGTACTCATCATTACCGTTAGAGAATTCATAGACGTGACGTGCAACACCTGAAGCTTCTGCGTTCGGTGCAATATTGTCCACTAAAGGCGTGAAAGGGGTTGCCAAAAATAGGAATAAGACTATCAAAAGAATTCCGCGGGCGGATGAAACTGACCTAGCCATGGCTACCACTAATGCTATCCACGGACGAGAATGCACTTCAATGCTACGCTTGTAATCTCAACGGATTATTGATGCTAAGGACGAGTTAAGTCGAATTTAGCCAGTATTTCTAGAATCATACCTAATCGGAGAGGAATCACCTCGGACTCCATCCTCTTCGTCATCATTAACCTCAAACCAATCAACAAGCCAATCGCCATCAGTATCCCAATTCATAGGATCACTACCTTCTGCTACGTGGTCGTCATCCAAATCAATTAGGTACCAACCGAATTCATGTTCACCGACGGACCTTACTGGTGAGGTATTCGGACTGGATTGGTAGAAAATGTCCCATTGATCAGTGCGGTTCCCTGCAGTTAACACCACATCGTCCGAAGCATCAACTACAAGATAATCGGTGTCTTTGTCGTCAACAATGTAAGCAAACTTAGGATCATTGTTACCTTGTTGGTCCATCATCAAATAATTTCTTGTTCCTTCATCCCATTGCCCAAGTCCTAGAAGATAAGTTCTGAATTGCCACCATTCTTCTACAGCCTGTCCATCGAGGACTAGACCTGCTAATCGAACCGCATTTGGAGATGAATATTCGTTTGCAGTAACCGCATAGAATTCTTGGAAATTAGTATATGGAGTATACGAACATCCTGCCCCGGAGCAATCCCAATCCCCGTCCTGGTCAGGGTCTAGGTTGGCATCGTTAGGGTCTGTAGGGTCTAGAGTAAACCAAGTATACCTCAAATCAGGTCTAGACAAAACTCCGTTATCCAGTGATAGAGGTCTACAGGAGACGGTATTAGTATCGCAATCCCCTCCTGTTGCTGGGTCAATCCATACTACCTCAATTTGGAAATTTGAAGAATAATTGTCATTAGTTTCGTTCCAGGCTTTGGCGTATTCGTACCAATCAGGGAGCATGTCGCCATCTGTATCATTATCCGACGGGTTTGTACCATACTTGAAAACCTCTCTTCCATCTGAGAGATTGAAGTCTTGGTAATGAGCGGTAACCTCTCCGTTTAGTGTTTCAGTGATGAATGACTTTGAGTCTCCATCTGAGTCGTTAAGGTCAGGTCTTGTCTGGTTATCATACTCCATCCAGTTAGTGAATGGGAGGTTTCCAATTCCTGGTTGAATCACTTGACTGGAAGGAATGAATGTGCGATTATCCCACTTACCTAGAGGAGCTGGTGTATCAAATGAGGTTCGGTTATACCAACCATCACTATCACCATCATAATTCACATCCCATGGATTGATTGGATTACTTGCCCATCTGTCCTGCGTTGTTATGTCTGCCATTCCATAGGTTGCGTAGCAATATTCCCAGCCGTCTGGGATTCCATCACTATCTGAATCAGAACTCGTAGGATCTGCAACGCCGATAAGAGTCCTATTGAAATTATCAGGATCTAATTCGTTAATTTTCTCCATTCTCTCAACAGAATCTTGTCCTTTCAGAATGAAATCATTGTACAATGCCAGGCGTGATTGAACCTCATTTAGCCCTCCCTCATCTTGGTATGCATTCATTGCATCCTCACCGAAATCAACGATACCTAGGGAACTCGGAACCGAATTTCTGGAAAGATATTTACCCCAAGTTCTAGATTCCCATTCCCGTAAATTGCTGAATGTTTCATTTAGACTTATGACTCCATCACCGTTACAATCGAAGGAATCCTGGTCCGTATCAAGGTTGACATCATTGCTAATCAATGGATTCATCGACCAACGGTTTTCATCCAGATCCCACTCGGTGAACCAATACTCAAATCCATCATACATTCCATCATCATCTGTGTCCGCATCAGTCGGGTCGGTCATTCCCATCATCATAGTAATGAATGCGCTTGGCGGCTCTCCTTGCTGCCATGAATTCAAATCATCGAGGTATCTTTTTCCTCTAGTTTGCTTTGAAATTATGATATCAAATATCCTACTTGCTTTCTCAGTTGGTTGTTGAATGTCTCCATCTTCATGCAGTAGTGGAGCATCGCTTGGGTGCAGAATCCCATTATCTGGATTACTTGTAGCTAAAGCAAATTCTTGTTTGTCTATTAGACCATCTTCATCTGCATCAAAATCTCCATCATCAGCAACCAAAGGATTCAATGTCCAAGTTTGAGCACTTAGATTCCATGCAGTGAATAAAACCTCCATTCCATCGAGAATTCCGTCTCCATCTGTATCGATATTGTTAGGATCTGAGGTCGGGCCAGTAATGTTGTATTGTCCTTCGGTTAAGAAATCACCAAAGGAAAGGTCTGTCTGTATGCCAGCCCATTCTTGAAGAGCAAATGCATTACCAAGAGTGGTAACGAAATATTTTGGTGCACTTCTATTGTTTGCGATTTCGTTGGAGTTGGTGGATATCGAATTGTATTCTTCCCAGTTTGTCATACCATCTTGGTCCGCATCTTGGAATCTATCTGTCCTATCCAGCGGGTTGAGTGTCCATGAATCTCCGAAAACGTCCCAACGTGCATAATATATTTCCCAGCCATCAGGCATGCCATCATCATCTGTATCAGGATTCAGTGGATCTGCAGCACCAGTCGATGTTGACGGATACAAGCCGAGAACTGTCGCATCTGCATTTTGCACAAATTGCTGGGTTGGGTTTCCGTAAGAGGTGATATCATCAAATAGGCTTGTATTGAAGCCATCAGGCAATGTGTAATCACCGAATGTTATCTCATCGCCTGCTTCAAGATATCTGATGTGATATTCAAGCCAATTATTGAATTCTTCATCCTGAGATAAAATGCCGTCAAAATTGACATCAAAACCATCGCCATCTGGGTTGTTCAAATAATCAGAACCATTCAGTGGATTGATTCCAGTTTGTGAAGCTGACCAGAAGCAATTACCATCTGCCTCCCATCCATCAGGAAGACCATCTCCATCTGAATCAACATTGTTAGGGTCAGTTCTTGTCCATGTTGAAGCAGATTGGGCTGATTCACCGAAATCTTCCAGAAGATTACCAGATAATCCTTGATCGACCATTAAACTCCATTGGTATTCACAAAGGTTTGCTAGTCCATCATTGTCAGCGTCCCAATTCGCATCATCTGCTCTGTAAGGGTCTAATGTCCAATTATTTCCTCCATCAAAACCTACTCCAATCCAGCGTCTATTCTGAATCTCCCAGCCGTCAGGCATACCATCGTTATCGCTGTCAGGATTAGTTGGGTCTGTAGCCGGATCTGCTCCGACCAAACCAAGGTATGTTTGGTTAGCCTGTGCTCCAATTTGGGAGTCACATTGATAATTCATCTGGAAAGTATAGTAGCACCATAAATTTGTGTCATCATAAAAGAATCCGAAATACTCCGAGCCATCGCTAATCCCGTCTCCATCAGTGTCCGAAACTCTTGGATCTGTTGAATTATATCCATCTGCGCTAGTGGCAATATACCTAAATTCATCTAAGTTAGTCCACAGTCTTTCGTTAGAACCGTCTTGGCTTGCATCAAGATTCAGACCATCGCTGTCCGGATCTAGCATTGCGTCATAAGGATCAGTTGGATCTAAACCATTTGCTAACTCCCAGCCATCTAAAATCCCGTCATTATCTGAATCATTACTTGCAGGATGCATCAGTTCTAAATTCGAATATTTACCTGGTGCAGCCGAAGCCAATACTCTGAGTTCACCTTCAAGGTTAATGGTTGCAATGTTGTTTATTTCTCCAGTAATTCTAGTTTGGTTTTGAAGCCCATATACTGCATTATAATCTCCAGCAATTGCCCACAGACCGTATTCTGATCCAACCAAGATTTCATCTCCTGTTGGGTAGATTGTATGGACGTTGTCTGCTTCGACAACAGATGCTCCATCCAATCCAGGAAATGCGAGTAGACCGCTGTGACTAATAGCACCAGTATCCATTACAAACCTATGTACTCCTGAAGGCATTGATATCCAAGCAACCTCATTATCTGAATCGCTAGGTCCGTCTAATACAATGTCCCTGACATGCGCAGGTAGTTCAACAACACCTGGTGCAAGAGGTCTTACTGAATCCAGGTTCCTAGTAATATTGTAATTTTGTAGTGCAAAGAAGAAATGCCAGTTGGCTTCAGTATTATCTCTTGCTGAAGTGGTTTCAAATGATACGAGCCCTCTATCAGTTCCAACAAGCAACGTCAATGGGCTTGTGGGACCTGCCCCATGAGCAACACTTGTTACATTTGCTTCAACATCTTCTAAAGCCATCCTTATTCCATCAGATAATTGATTCGTGGCTTCGATGCTACCTGTTAAATCGATTTCAATGACAGCCCCCTCGCCAAAGTTACCCAGAGCAATGAGATGAGTGTTTTCGCTGGTAATCTGCAGTTTTGCCATTGCATTGATTTCCCCTACAGCCGACCATACCCAGTCATCTAATGGCTCTAAGTTCCCGTCCACCTGAAGATTTGCTACCCCTACACCTAAGGTGGATGCAAATGCAATTGCAAACAAAGAATCTTCGTTTTCCAATCCCACTGCATCAGAAAGAGTCACACCCGATGGCATCATCAGATGGGTAGAAGTATCAAGTTGGTAATCAATAGTCGTGATTCCATACTTTGTTACGACGAATACCTTTTCCTCGGAGCTTATTATTTCCACAATATCGTAATGATTGACCGTAATGTTATCTGTTGACCCTGACATCATAAGTGGAAGAACTGAATATGAATTCGATTCACCTATATCGGATTCTTTCAATCCTGGAATTACAAAGTTTCCTTCATCATAGAATGTTTCATATTCCTCCAAGTTTGAGATTTCTTCTCCCAATTTAACTCCAGTTCTAGTACGTATCGGGTCCATCGTGATGAAACCATCTCTATTGATGTCCCATCCATCATCATCAGTGTCTAACAAAGCATCGCTTCTGTTGAGTGGATTCAAACCAAAGTGAACTTCCCATCCATCTGGAATTGTATCTCCAAATGAAGGATATAATTTGTCATTTGTGAAGTTAGTCCATTCCCACCTATCACTGTCCTCTCGCATAGGGTCTGTTCCAAGCCACAAATCGGTGTCAATTCCTCCTTCACCTCTCAATGCACATGCAAAGAGTAGATTCTCAAATGTGGCATTATTACCAGAGATGATGTAAGGCCAGTTATCGAATGGAGCTCCGTCAGGCAGTGATGATTTGCACCACAAACCATCTATTTCTGTTGTGTGATTAGATGGTGAACCGTAACTGTACTCCTCGGGGGATGTAAATCTTTCAGATACGCTGATTATGCCATCTCTGTTGATATCAAAACCATCGTTATCAGGGTCAAGTTCTTCATCAGCAGGATCAAGTGGATTAAACCTTGGACATTCGAATTGCATTGTCCATGGATTATAACCACCGTATTGCTCACACATCCAAGCCTCATAGCCATCTGGCATTCCATCCCCATCAGTGTCTGAAAGTCTTGGATCCAGATATTTTCTTGCTCCGTCTTCATCGATAACACCAGTTAATCCTCTTGCAAAATTTGGGGCTGTACAATTGGCGGGGAATGGCCAACAATACTCTTCAGTTGCGTTCAATCCATCTCTATCTCTGTCCGTGTTGGCATCGGTTCCATCGCTTTTATCAAGTCCTTGAATGGTAACTATTCTTGAATCCGATGTTGTCCAATTTATCCAATCCTCGAATAAAGTTTCATGGACATCGGGAATAAAATCGCCATCACTATCGGTAGAAGGTGGCTTTTCACCAAAGGTTTCATTCGGGTGTACCGTAGAGACTGTCGATAGCCCCGGAAACTGTGACATGAACAGCAAACCTGCAACTACAGCAAATGTTGCCAAAAGAGTGGATTGACTTCTTCTCACCTAATCACCTAGACATAGCCTTCGCAGGCATATATCTGAATGGGATTGATGACACTTATGATACTGATGGAACGATGTTCCGACAAGTTATGGTTTTTATTTGCTAATTTCGGCACTCAAATCGAATCAAAATTTGACAATTCTACTAGAAAAATATCCTTAATCATAATAGGTATCCTTTCCGAGCACAATTAGTTCAGCATGTCATTATCAATTACTCATCTTGGTTCAGGAAGTAGTGGTAATTCCACGCTTCTGATGACCGAGAATACGAGGATTTTGGTAGATCAGGGATTCAGCGGGAAAAAATTGGAAAAAAAACTTGCTTCAATGGGAATTGAGGTTGAAACAATAGATGCAGTATTCATCTCGCACCATCATGGAGACCATGGCGGAGGAGCAGGGATTTGTCAAAGAAAATGGAATCTTCAGGTATATTGCAATGAAAGGACAGCTCAAGAGTTGGATTTAGATTTTCAGAAAACAACTCTCTTCAACTCATTAGATTTAATTCAAATCAACGATGACATATGCGTACTTCCGGTTCCTGTACCACACAGTGGATCTGAAAACGTTGGATTCGTTGTATCGCATGATGGAGAGAGGTGTGCAGTTATCACCGATTTAGGCTCTTTTACAAATGAACTAATCCAGCATGTCAGAGGATGCGAACATATCAGCATAGAGGCAAACTATGATGAAAGAAGGCTTCGATTGGGTCCTTATCCGCAATCCCTGAAAGATAGAATAACAGGAAGCGGAGGGCACTTATCGAATGACCAAACTGGAGAATTCCTTCAAAGAGTTGTCACAGAACAAACAAGAAGCATCACTCTGACTCACCTTTCTCAAAAGAATAATGCGCCTCATCTAGCGGAATCTACAGTTCTATACTACATAGATGAAATTTTTGAGGGTGATATCTTCATTTCCGGGAAAAATGGTCCAGAATTTACACACTTCATAGGGAAAAATAGAGGAGAAAAGGAAAAATCCGGAATATTGATATTGTAAGGATAACCATTCAATATTGCGTGATTCGATGTTAATGCATAATAGGTTGATTTGCACAGGTAATTTTGTGCGAGGCGACCGTGAGCAATCATTTTGCCAAATTTCGCGCGATGAACGTGCTGTAAGCGAAATCTTGGGCACCATTATGTTACTTGCAATGATAATGACTATCATGGGGGGAGTATGGATCTTCCTTCAACCATACATGAACGATTTCGAAGATAACACCAACTGGAGTGCAGCGCACGGTATAGCAGATCGATTCGAGGATAGAATAGAAGTAGCAGCAATCGCTCCAGAAGGTTCAGGAATTAGACATAACTTTGCTCTACAATCTGCAAGTATATTGCCCCTACGGCAAGTGGAATCTTGGCAAATTCAGGCAGATGTAACATCTTTCGAAACTGTTGAGTTAGAAAGACTAAGCACAACTGAATTCGTTGTGGAAGCTAGGAATGAAACTGCAAGGAGTATTAGATTTACAACGCCTATTGGGGTAGAGGAGTTTAATTTCACAACAATCTTTGGTAAAAATACATTTGAGACCACAATAGAATCTGACCACTGGATGATAGTTGATGTTTTAGATTCTGATGGATTGATATTGCACCGTTGGATATCATGGGAAATATCAGGCATAGATATTCGAACTAATTTAGAACAGGGAGAGCATAGATTAGCGCTTGTTAATGGTGGAAAAGCAGAAGTGTTTTCAGACAACATCTGGGAAGTCACCTATCCTACCGATTTAGTAATCGACCAAATGGCTGAGGGGGGATTGAGGCTTTCAGTTCCATTGAATGATGTAATCCTCGAAAAAGGTCTCAGTTCAGGATCTCGCAGTGTAGACATTGTATCCGGAGGACAAATTGTAGCATTCGACCAAGAAGTGTGGAATGTCAAATTTGAAATGAAGAATAGTATCAATGAGATTATTACACCACAATATCATGAATCATGGCTCAGTGATTACACGTTGAATCGAGCAAGTGGAACACTTGCGGGGTTCCAAGGCATTGCTCCCTTTGAAAGAGCAAGCGGAATTGATGGATTCACCGTTGAAACCAACGGAGAGAGTTTATTCTTGGATGTCAGCATACAGACATTGGAGGTAGGGGATTGAGAAACCACCTAGCAAGAGATGAGGAAGCAATTTCCTCGACCGTAGCAACGGTGTTACTATTCGGTGGCGTAATCTCAATTATTGGCTTGATGATGACATCTATGCTTCCAGTAATCAATGAACTTGAGGGCTCTATCGAACGAAATGACATGGCATCTCAGATGAAACTTCTAGCTCAAAGGGTAGACGAATTGTCCCAGGCAGGCATGCCAGGCGACTCTAAATCCGCTGATTTGCATACCGTGGACGGTGTCCTAGGATGGGATTATACTAATGCAGGGATGTGGTATTCAGCCACATGGCATGATGATATCTCCATTCGTGCAGATGGACTGACCTCCTTTTCTGATACATTCAAATTAAGGCACGCAGAGAATCAAATTTCAACGATATGTCTGAGCGATTTAAGGCTAGGTAATGATAGAACTTGGAATTATGAAATTCCTGATTATTCCGAAAAACTCGTTTTTTCAGTTAAATCAGGCATAACTATACCACTTGGTCCAACCGAGGTAGAATTATATTCAAACGCAGAGATTATTGACACTATATCTCTTTTAATAGATGATACAATTAGTTTAGACCTTAGTAACAAGGATATTACCGAAGTTAGAAGTGAAAGTCAGCTGAATATTTTATCACTAACAGGTAATAGTGGCTCTACAATCTTGAGACCAGATGATTCAAACTCATTGACGGGATTAGGAGAATCATGGACTATTCCTCTACCTGCAGGAACATCGACAATACACGTTTCTTCAACTGATAGCAACAAAATTAGTTTGAGACTAAATGAGCAAGATACTACTGTGTTTGCAATAAAATCAGCCCAAACAAATGTTGGTTCAAGCCATAGTTTTGAATTGAATTTATCAGACCCTCAAACTGCTTATCTTTCCACATCATTTGATTCTCAAGTCTCTCTTCACGTTGGAGAATTAGGGGGAAAATTTATGATTCCAAGTATGAATAAGTTATTCAGTGGATCCAACTATATCGTTCCCGACTTAACAGGCTACCTTACATTCACTAATCCCTCGGATATTTCTAGTACAGCCACTTGGAGAGGAGATGGGATTACCCTATCACCTAAAGAGTCCAGAACGATAACATGGCCTCCAAGCGGTATGGAAAATTCTGGGATTATCAATTCTGAAAATAGGATCCTTTTGCAGTGGTCTGCTACAAATGATAATACCGGAATCAGCTTGATTCCAGCAACAGATACCATGGCAAGTTCCGGCAAACTATTCATGCTAAATCTTGAAGATTCTTCTGACATTGAGTACTTTTCAATTTATCAAGCAGGTTGGGAATCAATTTGGGAAACAGACTCTGAGAACAATCTTTCCGGGATGTTTGAGGAATTTGAGGACAGGACGATTAAGTTAAACCTCGAACAAGATGGTTGGATTAATGTAACAGACGGACATTCTCTAAAGGTCACTCACGTTAATGGCAATGACGGACTCATACAGTTGCAAGAAAACGGAGATAGGAGATGCGAATACCTTGGAGTAACTGCTTCCGGTTGGATATTATCTGATCTTCCCTGGCAGGAACAAGCAGGCAAGCAACCTGCTGAAATCAAGAGAGCGTGGAAAGATGGTCACCATCCCTCCAGCATTCATCTAGAAGTATTTGCAAATCATGATACTGAAGAATTTAATTCAATAGGTTCTGTTTGGGCATTTCATATTTCCCGTTTAACTTACTCATTTTCTTCTTCAATCGAGGGCATGGAGGTTGCTTACTCCTCAGGAGCAGTAGTAACAAACCACCCAGAATTCGAGCCATTCTTGATTCATCCTCCTAGCGACAGAGGAGGACCTGGTCCAAGATTTGCAGCAACGGTTCCAGCAATGCATCCAGCAGCCAATACAGTAGAAGGTGGAGGTTCTATGAGCCTTGACATCGAAATGTCGAATCGATTTTCTCTGTCCTCAACTACTGCCTATGAAATCAGAAGAGGCTGGACTGGTCCATATGGAGAGGCTGTTACTCAAGTAGGAACAGAAGGTCTTGAATCCAGTGAAGATTGGATAATTTATCCTAATAGATTAGACCTGCTTACTGATTACGTCGGTTGGGTTCCAGATCCTGGCTTAGGAACCACAGAAGCGGTCTGGCATACCGGTGGTGGTGCTGTACAATTTACCCTACAATGTGCTGAATTGGATGTATACACAGAGGAGGTTAGTAGATGATAAGTAGAGATGAAAATGCTGCATCTACTGAATTATCTTACATATTCACCTTCCTTTTGGGAGTTGCTTTATTGTCAACATTCACATTTTGGACTTATAATATTGAAACAGCCACAAGAGAAAGGTGGAATGAAGGTGCTATTGAAGCAAACCTAGATGACATAGCAGAGGCAATTGAGAGGGCAGACACGTATGCTAGGAATTACGATAATGGAACTTATTCAGAAAAAGTAGCGTGGAGATTTACAGAGGCTGATGAGACTTTATTGTCTCTGAGTTTAACTGATACTGAACTAATTTTAATCGATTCAACAGGGGATTTAACCACACAAGTTGAGTTGAGCGGAATGGGAACTGGACATTTGGAAACTCAATTCTCGATATCCGGCTATACACACATTTGGGTTATTCACGAAGATGGTAAAACAAGAATCGATACTGCCCCGCTGTAATCAACGCTTGAAGAATAGATTCTGGACATCTCTTGCTTTGCTCGTAGCGCCAAGTTCTCTGAAAACAAGCAAAGCTCTCTTCAGATATTCCATCCTCTGATGTGATGGACTTGCATCTCCCAATTTTGCAAGAATATCTCCGACTTGCATTCGCAAATCGTTTGCTTCAGCGATAGCAAGTGCTTCTCTGTATTTCTCTAGAGCCTCCTCAGTCTTGCCGGAATCCTCAAACACCTCGCCAAGAAGTACGATTATCTCAACAAATGCATTCAAGTCCCCTGCTTCATCCATTACCTCAACGGCACTTCCATAATGATGTAGAGCTAGTTCATGGTCTTGCATTTTGCTGTAATATCTGCCAAGAACTGCTTGCGCCCTTGCGTGCACAATTGGATTATTGTTATCCTGAGAAGTCTCAAAGGCATTGATTGCGTGTTCTCTAGCCTTTTCTAATTCACCTAGTTCTAACAAAGCACGAGCCAGATTTATTTGGGAACCTATCAGTTCCTTATTTCCAGATTGTTTGAGAATCTCCTCGACTTGGGAATAGGCTTCGAGAGCTTTAGATTTCTCTCGCTTTCTTCTTAGCAAGTATCCCATGTTGTTGTAGGTTCTTGCGGCGCCCACTTCGTCTGAAATTTCCATAAATAGATTCAATGCTTCTCTCTGCATGCTCAGAGCATCATCAATTCTTTCTTGTTTCCTTGCAATGTCAGCCAATGCCGAAATAACTTCTGCATTGATTCTGGGATTAGAATCATCCATGTTTTCTTTTAACTCATTGAGAACAGTTTTTGCTTCGTCAAGTCTTCCTTGCAGAGTTAATATTTCTCCCTTGAGTTGTTTTACTTGGGTCACATGTGTATCCTCAACTTTGTCCCGTGGTATTGCTTCAATTAACCCCAAAATCTCCATGTGACCGTGACCCACTAATTCACGTCCTGATTCAACTAGAACTTTCATTGCTTCATCTTCTTTTCCTGAGTTAATTTGATGATAAATCAGTTCAACTTTGAGTGCATGATCTTCTTTTTGCTTGCTATACCATTCAACGCACTTGGAGTGAAGATTTTGTTTTACCTGGGTATCTAAGGATTGCAATAGGAATTCTCGAATTAGATCGTGTACGTCAAAAGTTTCAGCATCTGCTTGCCTTGCTAAGCCCGACTCTACTAATGAAGCGAGTATATCCGTGTCGAGTTTTTGGTCAGCAAGTGCTTCAAGCGGAATCGGTTCTCTGTAAATTGCAATAGCAGATAATACTCTTTTTTGTTCCGCAGATAATTTGCTGAAAATTTCAACTTGAACATAATTTTCAAGTGTTTCGTGGTAAGCACCAGTGTTTGCTCCCCTGTTAATTAATTCGAGGACCAATGGATGCCCCCTTGTTAGCCCATGGATGTGAGCCCATTGTTCCGGGCTCAAATCAGATGACCCTGTAATCAAATTTTTCGCTGAATCAAAGTCTAGACCATCCAGAGGAATGACTAGTGTGGCGATATTTCCTTTTGTATCTTTTTTAGGGACAACAGATTTGAATGACCTTGAAAATATCACCAACCCAATCTGCTCTTCATTTTCGATCATAGCTAACGAAAGAGCCTGTATTGTTTGATGTAAAGTTGAATCAGCCACTTTGTGGTAATCATCTATTACTATCAACGATGGAGATGCGCCTACACAATCCACGATTAGTCTAGCAGCATCAGCAGGATTTGGAACTGGTGTTGCAGCTACATAATCCGCAAATGAGGAATCACCAATGTTCGCCAGCCATTCTGCAACTAAGTCGTAAAAAGAACGGTAACCGTCCCAGTCTTGACAGCGGTGATACAATAAGTTCCTTCTGTGCTTGAATCTCTCGATGAGTTTGCTTGCCATTGTGGTTTTTCCAATGCCTGCAATTCCTGGAATCATAAGAGTAGTAGATCTTGCATCTATAAGATTGACCATATTATCAAGTTCTCTTTCTCTACCATAAAAATGTCTAAGCCTTGGCAAATCTCCTAGGGAGGTTACAAGTTGTTTTTCGACGTGTTTAGATAAATCTCTTTGTACCAAATCTTCGTTTAGATTTCTAACATCGAGAATTCCTGAATCATCCAAATATCGGATAATATCTACAGACCTCATTTGGAATGGAAGGATTTTGTGTGCTTCGCCTAAAGTTGTTGAATCTGTAGAATTATCCTCTTGAATTACTCTAAATTTGTAATCTCGCAGTCTCTTCCATGTTTCATCTGCAAGCACAACACCTGGAGTTGTGAGGAAGTATGCTTTTCTTTTCCTAGAGACACCTTTGACGTGTGCTTGACGTTCTACGAGTAAGCCTTGATCTCTTAATCCAGCAATTGCCCTAGGCACATTTGACCTAGCGATGGCAACTGCATTTGCAATACCCATTTGTGATAAAGCAAAAGGAACCTCTACGCTGGATCTGTAATCTGAATAATCTCTGAGATGTAGAAGTATCCTCTCCTGCACTCCGGGCTTTGGATTTCCAGCCATAACATCATCTCACTTACTTATCATCTTAATCACTTGTGGTGATTGGATAGTTCCTGCATCACTGGGATGGAGGTTGATAGTTTGGGTCAGCAACCCATTCACCCTTCTGTGCATCCCAAATCCATCCTGGATGAGATGAGGCTGCAGCTGCTTGGGTTGCTTGTGCTGCCTGAGCAGGTTGTTCTCCCCCAGCTGCTGAGATTTCAGTGGTGGATTTCTTAGCCCAGGCATATGGGTCTGCTTGCGTCTCTTGGGTTGATTGATCTTCCTCTGCTAGATCTATTTCTTCCTCGAATTCAACGAAGAATACGAATCCAACTGCTAGAATTAGACCTAGAACGACTACAATACCGATGATTATCCAAAGCAGAGAGATTCCTTCATCCACAGATGCTTCTGGGATTATGACGAATGATGCTTGTTCATCCTCGCCTTGCTCTGCAGTCCTGTAGTATTGACCATCCATCTCAAAGATAATGTCTGCTCTCTCTTCGCTTGCCAATTGTGATGCTGAGATGAACATCTGCCAGTCACCATTTTCATCAACACGGGTCTCATTGAGTTTGAATCCAGATTCTTTGTATCGTGCGATTACCTTTGAATCAGGAAGACCTGTACCTGAGAAACTTGCTGGGTCATTGGTGGTGATAATCTCACCAACATCGTCCCTCTCAACATCAAACTTTACTTCCTTCACAAGGAAAGTTACAGGGTAAGATAGAACGCTGGAATCGAACTCATCTCTTGCCTCAAACTGTACACCAGATAGTGACCATTCTGATATCTCACTTGGCAGTGTTGCAATGTTATCTACTGGATCATAAGTAGCGACTCCGTTTGCACTGATTGTTATGTATCCATAGTAGTAGTCGTCTTCAGAACTAGAAGCTGAATCAAATACGTCATAGATTAGATTTGTACTCACAACATCAGCATCACTGAAGTATTGAGCTAGATCAACTGAAGCGCCTCCACCACATTGATTGCTAGATGATGAACCTGAATCACAGAAGATTGTAACGACTGAAGGCCACAACGTTTCGTTGAATGTAGGAGCATTATTCAAAGAATCAGACGGATTGTCAATTGTGATTCTAATCCTAACTTCTGGAGAGTAATCTTCTCCGTCGTATGATTTCACAACTATCTCATATTGTTGGTCGTGAATCAAGTTGGATGTGTCCCAAGTTGTTTGCCAAGCGCCATTTGGAGCGAAGGATGTTACTGGGTTAGGACCGTTGAACAATTCTGTTTGGCTTGCCAAATCAATGATTGTGATTTCGACTCTTGTAACAGCCCCGTCTGTATCCCTTGCCACACCTTGTACTAAGGTTGCAGAATCTGCCCTTACCTTTGTTGCATCTCCTGGAGAGGATAGAGTAACGAATGGCGCCACGTTATCGTTATTCACGTTGATTGTTCTCTCCTCATAGCTGCATCCATCAAAATCACCAATACAGAAGTCAGAATCACTAGCCCAAACCTTGAACGTGTATTGCCCAGTAGGCAAATCAGAGAAATCCCAATCATATGCCCAAGTAGTAGTTCCTTGTATTGGGAATCTGGAGGTATAGTCATTTGGTCCTTCGATATCTATCCAAATATTCTGAATGTCTGAACCTTGAGTACCAGAGTAAGGGTCAGAGGCAGTTCCTGAGAACAGCACATTTCCATCTCTATGCGTAGAGCCATCAAGTGGCTCGCTGAGAATTAGAGATGGAGCAACTAGATTCAGTTTGAAGTCTCTAACCGATACAGGTGAAAGTGCAAGTCCGTCATTTGACCTGATTCTGAAAGTAACATCTGATTCTCCTTCAGGATGTCCAGACATATCCCAATCAAATGACCATGTCTTGAACGGGTGATTTCCTCTGGTGATTTCTCCATTTGCTCCAGATGTGTCAACTGCGGAATACCAAGTTTGTTGACCTGGAGGCTGGATTTCAACAGATTGAACCAAACCAAATTGCTTCTCATAGGCGATTTGGTCGAGTGCGTATGGACCTGCTTCTCCATCCCATGCGCTACCGGTCAAGGTAATTGTTTGAGCAAATGAAGCTCCTTCGATTTGATCGACAGTGACGCTAGGTGGTAGGTTGTTTAGGTTTATTACCTCATCAATTCCTCCTGTTAGAGAGAATGAGAATTCATTCTCACCCTTGCCGAATTTGAATGCTTCAACTGTATAAAATGCCAACTCTCTGCCGTTTACACAATCAGTGTCATCGACATCGACCTTAGTGTCACCGTCATTATCATATCCATCTGAACAGGAGTTCTCTGTAATTGATTCAACTGCAGGCGTACCAGGTACATCCACATTCTGTTCACCGACTATGTGATTCCAATTTCTATCGATCATGAAATCGCTTGGAAGGGAAACTTGAGGAGTAAATCCAAACGCATCTGTTTGCATTGAATAAAGTGGTTTACCGTTTGCATCCTTGATGACAACTGTAGCGTCCGCTACGTTTGAGCCACCAGATTTTACTTGGTACCTAACAAGTTCTCCCTGGCGTACTTGAGTACCCCATTCAGTGTTTTGATTTTGAACGAAAATCTTGCTCGTGTCAAAGTTTTGTAGGTCTGCAAAAGAGAATACTGTTGAATTGTTCACCAACTCAATTGCTAGCGGCATACCTTGTGGAACTTTTTCGTAAGATGAAGGTAGTTTCAAACATACATCAAGAGAAGCAAATGGACATTCAGAATCTGTCCATTCCAACATTACCGGATAATATGGAGCGCTTACATCAGGAATAAATTCTGATTGAACTGTTACTCTAGACTCACTGATGTTGTATATTTGTGATGCATTTGTGTATGTGTTTCCGCTGAAATATCCGATTGTGCCGTGCTTGGAGCCGTACGTGTCATCATAGTGAGAAATGTTAGCTCCTATTTCTGATGTCTCAATGTTGTTGTCTTGAACGTTGACAATACCAGCCTTAATTCTCAAACCATCTCCCTGGTTATTTGTGATAGTATTTCCAATCAGTGTTGCACTTGACATGAAGATGTGAATTGCTGGGCAATTGAAATCACCATCGTACATCCAGAGTGAGTTACATGTACCAGAGTTATTCGAAATTACGCTATTTGCCATTTTCAGCCTTGCGCTTGTCGGGGCTGGGACGTTCCAACCTTGATCGTTAAAGTGGTATTCACCCAATAACACAGGTTCAGCTGCTGTGTCCTGAATTGTTGTGTTCTCAATTACTACATCTGATGAGCCGTAAATCCAGAAGCCGTTGTATCCAGTGATTGGTCCAACGCTACTATCGGTCATAGTCAAAGTAGAGGATGAAACTGCAACACCAGAACCTGCTGAAGCACCCGAAATGACGTTGTTATGGGCTGATACTCTTGCACCGTCATAAGCGGTTATTCCAGCACCTTCTTCTGTTTCGATTACGTTATTGTCAACATACAAAGT
>MDTD01065679.1_pt1 | contig 56671 bp, 42 predicted proteins | sample 811221 | NCBI WGS metagenome assembly MDTD01 (sample SAMN05326646, study PRJNA326480) | marine metagenome | isolation source: seawater | place: Pacific Ocean: South West | collected 2011 | reverse complement strand
GCAACGCGGTTTCCGGAACTGGCGATCCGCTATGGGGAGACAATCCACAATCAACTGGTCCGCAGCGAGTGCCGCGTGGCGAGCCTTGGGCGGCAGTCGGCACGTCAGCGTATCGCGCATTTCATTCTCGACCTTTGCTGCCGGCTCAACGTCTCGCATGGGAAACCTCTGCAGGCTGCTATTCCCATGCCCCTGACCCAGGAGGATATCGCCGATTTCCTCGGACTCACCAACGTGACCGTCTGCCGCATCCTCGGAGACTTTCGCACGGAGAATCTGATCCGAATTGCCGGCCACGAACTGCAGGTCCGGGATCCGGAGCAACTCGCGGAAATCTGCGAATACGATTGGCTGGAATGTTCCTCCGCATCAGCGGAGGCATGGATCTAGCGCGTCCGTTCCGCCACTTGGCCGAAGGCATTTCGGCAATCGCAAGACATCGGGAACGGGGATTCCACGCCTCTAGACGGCGCAGAACCAGGAACGAAGTTCGGTGCGATCCGCGATCCGCGATCCGCGATCCGCGATCCGCGGTCCGTCGCCGTCGACCGCGATACCCAGACAGCGAAGCACGACAAGCAGCGACATTTTGCCCTCAGGTCGATCTCTCAGTTCGCTGAAGACGATGCCTCCATCACCTCGAACGAGTCCGCGACCTGGGTCCAGTGATCGGCGCCGTGCTTCTCGGCCAGTCGGCGCTGGGCCGAATCAAGCGCGTGGGCGCGATCGTCCTCCACGGTGACATAGACCGTCGCCAGCTTGACCGGATGGGTGTGGCCATAGCTGTCCGGGATGTTCTTGAAGAACGTCACCCCGATCGTCTCGAAGGGGCTCGAGTCCGGACTACAGGGCTCGACGTCTCCCGGCGTGACCATGCCGACCAGGTGCCCGCGGCCATCCATTACCGGTAGATGCGTCAATCCGTGCGTCGCCATCAGTTCCGCCGCATTCTCCGTCGTCTCCGTATCGCTGCAGGAAAGCAGCGGCGCGGACTGGATATCCCTCACCGAGGCATGGTCGGGCGAAAGGCCTTCCGCGGTCGCCCGCCACAGCAGGTCGTGCTCGGTCAGCATGCCGGTCAGCCGCTCGCCGTCGGCGACCAGCAGGCAGGAAAGGTGATCGTGGCGCATGCGGCGTGCGGCCGCCGCGACCGACATGTCCGCCGGAATGGTCGGGACGGGAGGTCCCATGACATCGCGTACCAGCATCGCCACTCCTTTCACGTCTACAGGCCGGTCAGCTCAGGATTCAGCCAACTCCGCGCTCTGGTCGATCGTCCATCCGATCACCCGGCTCGGTCCGTGTGCGGTCAGCAGGCCCGGTTGGGAAACGACCCGCTTGACGCTGTCGAGACGGGGCACCAGCGAAGCCGCTTCTTCAGCGTGGTCGGCCAGCACTAGCCATACGCGATCGCCCTGAAATCCATCGTCGCTCGCGGCGCCCGTCACCTCGAACAGCTTCTTCAATGCGACCATCGTGCGTCTCAGCGCTGGGTGTCCATCAGCGTTCGAAGCTTCCGCCGGGCGCGGGAAATCCGGGACCTGACGTTGCCTGACGATGTTCCCAAGGCCGAGGCGACGGCGGCGTTGGAGAACCCTGTCGTCGCGTAGGCTCGGATGATCTGGCGGTCTGACGGAGGCAGGGCGCGGATCATGTCGTCGATCTCGGCCAGGAGATCGAAGTCCGGGGCCCGATGGCGGTGTCCCGCCATCTCCGATTGCATCTCCGAAAGCAGGCGGATTCGACTGCGCTCCCGGCGGCAGTCGTTGGCGAACTGGTTCCGGAGAATGGTCAGCAACCACGCCCGGAGATTGGTGCCGGGCTGGTATAGATGCGACTTTCGCAGTGCGCGTTCGACGCTGTCCTGAACCAGTTCGGCCGCCCCCTGCCGGTTCCGGACCAGCCGCATTGCCGCTCGTTGCAGATCGGGAATGAGGGCCACGATACCGTCCCGGCACTCGTCACTGGGCGTCATTATCCCTGCCTCCGAAAGCAAGCTCGCAGTCTCCTCATGAAAAGACCAAGATCGGTTCCCTTCCTTAATCTGGATTAACATGTACTTTCATAAATAATAGTGACAGATCTCTCCTATTCTTTTGTAGTATATTTTGCCTATTTATCGTCAAAATTGGCATCATTTTGACTCAATCTGCATGGCGGAAGGGGCGGTGATATGGCGGCGGATGATGGCGAAAGCTCTGGGAAGGGCAGACGGTCGGGTGTCATGACCCGCATTGACAAAGTCCTTGCAGTCGGCGAGTCAGGGAAGTAAATCCGGTCGGCTACTTGTGCGGGATCGAAGTGGCCCGCAAAGCTCGTGGTCCGGGAAACCCGATTTGTCGAGGTTTAACCGAAGACGTTAAATCCCGGTGAGAGGCCGCCGGAATCGAAGGGGCAAAGATACGGACCGCCGTCCGGCTCTGTCTCGGGGCCGGCCAATCTAACGGGACGGTCCGCCGTTCTGGCTCTTCAGCGTCAGATACATCAGGACGAGATACACCCCGGGAACCAGAACCAGCACCATGAACTCGGGAAAAGCCGGCGCAGGGCAATTCGTCGCGAACATTCGGTAGCCAATAAAGATGTCGACAAGGGCAATGATCGCGATGCCGATGAACCACGGCATCAGGAGGATCCTCTTCCCGCTGCTCATGCTCTTCTCCTTCCCTGAGATCGAGAATGGTTAAGCTCTAACGACGATCTACCATCGCGCGATCTGCTCCAGTGGGCGATGAAGCCGTGATGGGACCGGGCGGCGATCCGCGCACGTCTGTGTTGATTTGTATCGTGGCGGTTTCGTCCGCGATTTAACTCAGATGAAACCGATCTCAAAAGTTGGCAGGTTTTTGACGGAATGGGCCAGCTAAGCGGTCTTCCGGGGCGCTCCAGCACTTCGATGCTGCTCTGCGCTGCCGCTTGCGCGCCGTCTCCCTCATTGCTCTGGATTAAGGCGGCCCGGCGGGGCCCGATGCCACAGTCATCGAGTCTCCGGGGAAGGTCTCGTCATGCAGTTGCCGATCCAGATCACCTACCGCGATTTCCAGCCGGCGGCGGCGGTGGATGCGCTGATCCGCGAAAAGGCGGCCGAACTCGACCGTTATCACCACCGAATCATGGGCTGCCGCGTGGTCGTCGAGACTCACCACCATCACCAGCGCAAAGGCCGCCTCTACCATCTACGAATCGACCTGACCGTGCCGGGGGCGGAAATCGTCGTCGGCCGCGAGCCCGGCGCCCGCCACGCCCATGAAGACATCGGCGTGGCGATCCGCGATGCGTTCGATGCGGCCCGCCGACAGCTCGAAGACCACGCCCGAAAGGCGCGCGGCGATACCAAGACTCACGCCGTTCCCAGCCATGGCCATGTCAGTCAGCTGATCGCCGAAAACGATTACGGCTTCATCGAAACGCCGGATGGCAGCGAGGTCTACTTCCACCGCAACAGCGTCGGGGGGCCGGGCTTCGATGCATTGTGGCTCGGAGCGGAGGTCCGTTTCGACCTCGTCGAAGGGGAAGGCGAGAAGGGGCCGCAAGCGAGTGTCGTCGTTCCTTCCGGCAAGCATCACCTGCCGCCGAAGGAGACTGCCTGAGCATCGGTCGGCCGGACGATACGTCGCAGCGAACCGCAGGGAGGGCGGGATGCCGTTCGAGACGATCACCAAGCACCCGGAACGTTTTCCGGTCGCGCCCAATCTCGCCGATTACGAGGCCGCCCGTGCCGACTTCGACTGGGATGCCGCCCGCGCTGCGCTGAGCGGTCTTCCCGGCGGCCAGGGTCTCAACATCGCTTATGAAGCGGTGGACCGCCATGTCGCGGCGGGCCGCGGCGACCGCCGGGCCATCCGCCATATCGACCGCCATGGCGGCATCACCGATCTCAGCTTCTCCGATCTCGCGCGCGAGAGCGCCCGGTTCGCCAACGTCCTCGGCGGTCTCGGGATCGAGAGGGGGGAGCGGGTGTTCGCCCTTTCCGGGCGCGTCCCGGCACTCTACGCCGCCGCGCTCGGGACCTTGAAGGCCGGTGCAGTCTTCTGCCCTCTGTTCTCGGCCTTCGGGCCGGAGCCGATCGCCGCTCGTCTGGAGATCGGCTCCGGCCGTGTGCTCGTCACCTCCCGCATCCTCTACCGGCGAAAGGTCGCCGATCTGTGCGCGCGGCTGCCGGCGCTGGACTATGTGTTGCTGACCGATGGCGGCCCCGAGGACGAGGGTGACGGCGTGCTCGCTTTGCCGCGTCTGATGGCGGACGTATCCGACTCCTTCACCATCGCGCCGACCGCCCCGGAGGACATGGCGCTGCTCCACTTCACCAGCGGCACGACGGGAAAGCCCAAGGGGGCCATCCATGTCCACCAGGCCGTGGTGATGCACGCCATGACCGGCCGGATGGCGCTCGACCTCCATGACGGCGACGTCTTCTGGTGTACCGCCGACCCCGGGTGGGTGACCGGCACCTCCTACGGCATCATCTCGCCGCTGGTGAACGGTGTCGGCATGATCGTCGACGAGGCCGAGTTCGACGCCGATCGCTGGTACGGCATTCTCCAGGACCAGCGGGTGACCGTCTGGTACACGGCGCCGACCGCGATCCGCATGCTGATGAAGGTCGGCGCCGACGTCGCCAAGGGGTACGACCTGTCGTCGCTTCGCTTCCTGGCCAGCGTCGGCGAGCCCCTGAACCCGGAAGCGGTGGTGTGGGGCGCCGAGACCTTCGGCATTCCGTTCCACGACAACTGGTGGCAGACCGAAACCGGCGGGATCATGATCGCCAACTATGCGGCGATGCCGGTGAAGCCGGGCTCGATGGGCCGGCCGCTGCCCGGCATTGCCGCTGGGATCGTCGAACGGACCGAGGACGGCGGCGCCAGGGAAATCGCGGAGCCGGACACCGAAGGCGAGCTCGCGCTGCGCGTCGGCTGGCCGTCGATGTTCCGCGGCTACCTGCACGAGGAAGCGCGGTACCGGAAGACCTTCGCCGGTGACTGGTACCTGACCGGTGATCTCGCGAAGCGCGACGCCGACGGCTATTTCTGGTTCGTCGGCCGGGCCGACGACGTGATCAAGGCCGCGGGCCACCTGATCGGCCCGTTCGAGGTCGAGAGCGTGCTGATGGAGCATCCGGCGGTGGCCGAGGCGGCGGTGATTGGAAAGCCCGACGATGTCGCCGGAAACGTGATCAAGGCGTTCGTCGCCCTGAAGCAGGGTTACGAACCGGGCGAGCCGCTGCTGAAAGAGCTGATGGCCCATGCCCGCAAGCGTCTCGGCCCGGCGGTGGCGCCGCGCGAGATCGCATTCCGCGCCAACCTGCCGAAGACCCGGAGCGGCAAGATCATGCGCCGTCTGCTCAGGGCGCGGGAGCTGGGACTGCCCGAAGGCGACCTTTCGACCCTCGAAAGCGACGAACGATGACCGGGACCGACGAGAAGGTTCATCTGACCAGGGAGCACTGCCTCGATCTGCTCCGGCAGATGGTCCGCATCCGGCGTTTCGAGGAGAAATGCGCCGAGCTCTACAGCGGGCAGAAGATCCGCGGCTTCCTGCACCTCTATATCGGTGAGGAGGCGGTGGCCGCGGGGACCATGCAGGCGTTGAAGCCGGATGATGCCGTCGTCGCGACCTATCGCGAGCACGGCCACGCGTTGGCCCGTGGCCTCGCCATGGGGCCGGTCATGGCGGAGATGTACGGAAAGGTGAACGGCGCCAGCCGCGGCCGTGGCGGGTCGATGCACATCTTCGATCGCGGCAAGCGCTTTCTCGGCGGCAATGCGATCGTCGGCGGCGGCCTGCCGCTGGCGGTGGGCCTGGCCCTCGCAGACAAGATGCAGGGCAGGGACCGGGTTACCGCCTGCTTCTTCGGCGAAGGTGCGGTCGCGGAAGGCGAGTTCCACGAATCGCTCAATCTCGCCGCGCTGTGGAAGCTGCCGGTGCTGTTCCTCTGCGAGAACAATCTCTACGCCATGGGCACCGCGCTCGACCGCTCGGAATCCCAGACCGACATCCACCTCAAGGCGGCGTCCTACAACCTGCCGTCGCGGCAGGTCGACGGCATGGACGTGGTGGCGGTCGAGGGGGCGGCACGCGAGGCTGCGGCCAGCGTGCGTCGGGGCGCCGGGCCGTTCTTCCTGGAATTCCGCACTTACCGCTTCCGCGCCCATTCGATGTTCGACGCCCAGCTCTACCGCGAAAAGGAAGAGGTCGAGCAGTGGAAGGAGAACGACCCGATCCCGCGCTTCGCCGATTGGGCCCAACAGGCCGACCTGCTGCACCCGGCCGATAAGGAGGCGATCGAGGCGTCCGTTCAGGCAGAGCTGGCCGAGGCGGTCGCTTTCGCCGAGGCCGGCGCCTGGGAGCCGGTCGAGGATCTGCAGAAATTCGTGACGATGGACGAGGTGCCGGCATGAATGGCGACGGCACCGCCGCGCCCCGCCTTCGCCTCACCTATCGCGACGCGGTGCGCGAGGCGATCCGCGATGCGCTGACCCGCGATGAGCGCGTGTTCCTGATGGGTGAGGACGTCGGGCGCTACGGCGGCTGTTACGCGGTGAGCAAGGGCCTGTTGGCTGAATTCGGCGAGGACCGGATCCGTGACACGCCGCTGTCCGAATCGGCCTTCGTTGGCGCCGGCATCGGTGCGGCACTGAATGGCATGCGTCCGATCGTCGAGGTCATGACGGTCAATTTCTCGCTGCTCGCCCTCGACCAGATCGTCAACAACGCCGCCACCATTCCGCACATGTCGGGTGGGCAGTTCGCAGTGCCGCTGGTCATTCGCATGGCGACGGGATCGGGGCGCCAGCTCGCCGCCCAGCACAGCCACAGCCTGGAAGGCTGGTACGCGCATATTCCCGGCCTCAAGATCCTGGCGCCCGCGACGCTCGAGGATGCCCGCGGCATGCTGTGGACGGCGATCGAGGATCCCAACCCGGTGCTGATCTTCGAGAACGTCCAGCTTTACAACATGGAGGGCGAGCTGCCCGCCGATGCGGGACCCGTCGACATCACCCGCGCCGCGATACGCCGGGAGGGCAAGCATGCCAGTGTCGTCACCTTCGGCGGCTCGGTCCCCAAGGCGGTGGCGGCGGCTGAGACCCTGGCCGGAGAGGGCGTCGACGTCGAGGTGGTCGATCTCCGCTCCCTCCGCCCGCTCGACGACGCGACGATCATGGCATCGGTCGCCAAGACCCATCGCGTGCTGGTCGTGGACGAGGGCTGGCGGAGCGGCGGTCTCTCGGCGGAGGTCAGTGCCCGGATCAACGAGCAGGTGTTCTACGAACTCGACGCACCGGTCGCCCGGCTGGCGGGTGTCGAGGTCCCGATCCCCTATCCCAAGCATCTGGAAGATGCGTCGGTGCCCCAGGCCGACACCATCGCCGCCGCGCTGCGGGAGCTGGTCGGCCGGCGATGAGCGCGTTCGTCATGCCCTCTCTCGGCGCGGACATGGAGGCGGGGACGGTTGTCGAGTGGCTGCGGAAGGTCGGCGACACCGTTCACCACGGCGACGTGATCGCGGTGGTCGAGACGCATAAGGGCGCGATCGAGGTCGAGGTGTTCGAGGATGGGGTGGTCGAGGAAATTCTGGTTCCGCCGGGCGAGGAGGTTCCGGTCGGTACCGCCTTGGCGATGATCGGCGACGGCAGCGGCGCCTCGGCTGCCGCCGCGCCGAAAGCCCCCTTACCTGCTGCGGCGCCTCCGATGGCGGGCGAAGTCCGAAGGCCAGACGTGCTGAAGGTCAAGCCGAAGGCTCCGGTGGCCGCCGAGGAGGGCCGCCGGCGCGTTTCGCCCTATGCGCGGCGGCGCGCCGAAGCGCTCGGCGTCGACCTTGCGGACGTGAAAGGGACGGGGCCCGGCGGTGTCGTCCAGGCGGTGGACGTCGAGCAGGCGGCGGGCCGAGCCCGTGCGTCGGGACGGGAAACACCGGCCGCACCTCCGGGCCGTCGCCGCGGCTTCGACCCTGAAGCCATGCGCCAGGGGATCGCCGCGGCGATGGCGAAGTCGCACCGTGAGATTCCCCATTACTATCTCGACACCACCATCGACATGCAGGCGGCGATGCACTGGCTGGAGGCCGCCAATGCCGAGCGCCCCGTGGCCCAGCGCCTGCTCTATGCCACCCTGCTGATCAAGGCGACGGCGCTCGCTCTCCGCAAGGTGCCGGAGTTGAACGGCTTCTGGATCGACGGCGGGGCGCGGCCGGCGGAGCGGGTCCATATCGGCTGGGCGATCGCCCTCCGTGGCGGTGGGCTGATGGCACCGGCGATCCACGATGCCGACACGATGAGCCTCGATGCGCTGATGGCGGCGATGCGCGATCTTGTGGCGCGCGCCCGGTCCGGCGGCATTCGCGGCTCGGAGATGACCGATCCGACGATCACCATCACCAACCTGGGAGAGCGCGGCGCCGAGGCGGTCCATGGCCTTATCTACCCGCCGCAGCTCGCCCTGGTCGGTTTCGGCCGCTTGGCTCAGGCGCCTCTCGCGATCGATGGCGCTGTCTCCGTCCGCCCTGTCGTCCGAGCGTCTCTCGCGGGTGATCATCGCGGCAGCGACGGCCATAGCGGCGGGCTGCTGCTGGCGGCGATCGACGCGTTGCTCCAGAAACCGGAGGGCCTATGACCGAGCAGGAAATTCGCGACGCCGTACTGGAAAGCCTGTCCGGCGTCGCGCCGGAACTGGATCTGAGCGAGGTCGAGGACGACACCGACCTCCGCAACGATCTCGATCTCGATTCGATGGACTTCCTCAACTTCGTCATTGCCGTCAGCGAGCGGTTGGGTGTCGACGTTCCCGAGGCCGACTACGGCAAGATGGACACGCTGGCGAAGTGCGTCGAATACCTGCGCGCGGCGCAGACGGAATAAGCGCAAGGGCCGTCCAGGCCGATCGACCTACCTGAAAGGGTAATTGCCGCGGCGGCGGCCGTCTTCGAAACTCCTTCCCCATGCGAAAGGGTGAGCCGCCTTTTGGCGAGCGGCCGATAGGGGGAGGGGACGATGGTCGAAGTCTATTTTGCGACGAACCGGCGGCCCAATCGCCAGAACGGACCAACGGATTTCACCTCCGAATTCACGCCGGATATCAACTCCTTCCGGGTCGGGACCGGGACCGTCGAGGGGAACAATCTCTTCGAGCAGGACGTGGATGTCCTAGCGGAGCGGGCGACGATCTCTGTCGAGCCGGAGCGCATGAATGCCGAGGATGCGCGGGCATCCCGTGTGGGAAGCGACGTCGTCTTCTCCCGAATACGCGAGCGTATGAAGGCGGGTGCGGACGCGATCCTGGCGATCCATGGCTACAACTACACCTTTCGGCAGGCGGTGGCGCGCGCGGCCCAGCTCGGCCAGTGGCTGGCACCCGAGGCATCCGACATGCGGGGGGAGCGGCCGGAGCCGCCGGTCATGCTCCTGTTCTCATGGCCGTCGCGCGGGGAAGGTGTGACCCCGAGACTCTATGACGATGAGCGGGCTCGCGCCCGGGCGTCTGGGGAGGCGCTGGGGCGGGCCATCTTGAAGGCGACGGACTTCCTCCGTGCGATCAAGCGGGAAGACCGCTGCGACGGGTCCATTCACCTGCTGGCGCACAGCATGGGCAATTGGGCGCTGCGCGGGGCGGTCCAGTACATGAAGACCTTCGTCGGCGAGAACATCCCGCCCTTGTTCGACGAGGTGATTCTGATCGCCGCCGACGAGGACGACGATACCCTGGGGCAAGGCTATAAGCTGGCGCCCCTTCTTCGGGGAAGCCGCCGGGTTACCGTCTACTACAACCATCAGGACTGGGCGCTGAAGGCCAGCGACTGGGCCATGGGCAATCCAGATCGTCTGGGACGGTCGGGGCCGAAAGGTGCCGCTGGGGTGCCGGTAAAGGTGGAGCCGGTGAACGTCTCCCGGAAAATCCTGTGGGATGCCCCGGCGGGCGAGAAGTGGCAGGAAGACGACACCGGTCACCAGTACTACCGAAACAATCCGCGTGTGCGGCTGGACCTTCTGGACGTTCTGGACGGCGTGGATGCCCGGTTGATCGCGGGGCGACAGCCGGCGGAGGACGGGGGCGGGTTCGTCCTCGTGGACCGGTAGGGTTCTCGAAAGTCCGATTTTTCAGCAAGCGGAACACTGAGGGGGGCGTCATGGTTTCGGTCTTGAAGAGAATGGGCGTGGCGATTGCCATGCCTGTTCTTCTGCTTGGTTGCACCGATCTGGGGGCGGTCCGGGAGTGGTCGTCCACGTCGCTGGAAGCGACCCAGTACAACGAACTGGTCGCGACCTATGCCGAGACACCGGCCCGGCTCGCGCGCTATGACGCTCCCGCGGCGGCGAGTGCCTGGACGGAGCAGGCGGCGCTTCGCGCCGAACAGGCCGAGGCGCTCAAGACACAGCTCGACGTGGTCGCCGACTATATGGGGGTGCTGGCGACCCTCTCCTCGGACGCGACGGTCGACTATTCCCGGGATACCGATGCGCTCGTCGCTTCGCTGAGGAACCTCGACACGCCGATCTCTGCGACCACCTTGGGGGCGGTCGGCGGCCTGATGAAGACCATGGTGAATGCGGCGGCCGGGGCTTGGCGTGCCGGTGCCGTGGAACGGTTGGTCGAGCAGGCCAATGCCCCGTTGCAGACGATCCTGGCGAGTGAGCTCCGCGCGATCGTTGCGGAGGACTTCCGGCGCGATCTGGAGATCGAGGCTCAGCTTCTCGACAGCTATTTCAAGGGGCTGCTGCGTGCCGGCGGCGGTTCCGCGACGGCGAATGCCGCTCTTCAGGAATGGTACGAAATCCGCAAGGCGGAGAATCGGAAGCGGCAGACGGCCGTGGACACCTATGTGAGCGTGCTCGACAAGATTTCCGCTGGCCATCAGCAGCTCTACGATGCCCGCGGCGAACTGGATTCGGTCGGCCTCGCCAAGAAGCTGTTCCGGCTCGCCAAGGATATCCGCCGGGATATCCGAACCCTGATTGCGGCCTGAGGGGAGGATTGCAGCCATGCCATTGTCAGCAGACGACGCTCGGGCCATCGCCGACGACCTGCTCGCCGCGGCGAAGTCGATCGATGCATATCTCGATGCCAATTGGGGCAGCATGACCCGCGCCGAGTACGAGGCGCTGAACGAGTCCCAGAAGACGCTTCTTCGCCTGGCGTTTTTCGCGACGACCGAGGCGGTGGGGCTGGCGCTTGACGAGCTTCAGAATCCGACTGCGGCTCTGCGATCGGTGATAAACGCGGGCCGCGAGAAGATCGAGACCCTGCAAACCATCGGTCAGGTCATCCAGGTTGCGGCCGGGCTCGCCGATCTCGCCGCTGGCATCATGGCCCGCAATCCCGGGGCGGTGTTCAAGTCCGCGCGCAATCTCGCCGATACCGTGGAGATCGACATTTTGTAGGCTCTCCGGCGCGGGCCGGTGCCTGGACCGGCTCGCGGAACGGATCAGCCGGTTTGGTCTCTGGTTGAGGGACCAGCCTTCCTCGCGCTATCAAGTGCGGGTGTGACCGGCGACGTCTCGCCGTCCGGAGGAAAGGCTGACGATGGCGAGCGTTGACGAAGAGGTGTCCTTGTTCGACAGGATCGGCGGTGCGCCGACCATCGATCGCCTCGTCGATGCGTTCTACGCGCGAATGGACAGCCTGCCCGAAGCGAAAGGAATTCGTGCGCTGCATGCGCCCGATCTCGGGCCGACGCGGCAGGTCCTCAAGCGCTATCTCGGCGAATGGACGGGCGGGCCGAAGCTCTATTCGGCGGAGAAAGGGCATCCGCGCCTTCGGCAGCGTCATCTGCACATCCCTATCGGTGAGGCGGAGCGCGATGCGTGGCTTCTCTGCATGCGCGGTGCGCTCGATGAAACGATCGCCGACTCGCAGGCGCGCGAGACCCTTTATGACGCTTTTGCCGGTCTTGCCGACTGGATGCGCAATCTTCCCGGCAACGCCCACGACGCGCGCCGCCACGGGCGGTAGCTGGACGGCGGCGTCGATTGCCGCCGGTACCGATTCACCCTGGACTGGGCCGCCGCGATAGGCGAGTTTGGCGCGGCTGTGATTGCGCGCGCCGCAATCCGTGAGAAGCCCGCACAAGCTTCGGCTTTGCGGGCTTTGGTGCATCTCGACTGAGCGCGCTTTCCGCGAGGCAGGGAAGCGATGCGGACGGGTAACGGATGACTGTCGACGAATCACCGGCAAGCATCATCAATATCGACCTGACCGCCGTCGTCGTGATGGTGGCGGACGGGGAGCCCTACGTCCTTGTCCTTCGCGATTCCGGCGGCGGCTTCGACGCCTTGCCGTTCGGACCTCTGCAGAAGGACCACGGAACGCTTCAGGCCGGAATGCGGAGCTGGGTGGAGCGGCGGACCCAGCATCGTCTCGGCTATATCGAGCAGCTTTACACTTTCGGCGACAGGCCCCCTTGGCCCAAAGGGCTCGATGCCGGTACCGGCGGCCGGACGCTGTCGCTTGCCTATCTCGCACTCGTCCAGGAAGCGCATCCGTCCTTCGTTGGCCATGCCGCCTGGCGCTCCTGGTACGATTACTTTCCCCTGGAAGACTGGCGCGAAGGCACGCCGGCGGTCCGCGAACCGTTGCTGGCGCATCTCGAAGGTTGGAGCGCCGCCGCCGGGCCGCGCGGCCGGACGGCGCGGGCCGAGAGGATCGGCCTGACGTTCGGCCTGTCGGAGCGGGCGTGGGACGACGAACGGGCGCTCGAGCGCTACGAGCTGCTCTACGAGGCGAAGCTCGTGCCCGAAGCATGGTCGGATGCGGGGGAGGCGACCGCCGCCGATATCGAGGCCCTCGCCGGGCGGCCGATGATCCAGGACCATCGGCGCATCGTGGCGACCGCCATCAGCCGTTTGCGCGGCAAGATCAAGTACCGGCCGGTGCTGTTCGAGCTTCTGCCCGAGAAGTTCACGCTGCTGCAACTGCAGCGCACCGCAGAGGCGCTGTCCGGTATGCGCCTTCACAAGCAGAATTTCCGCCGTCTCGTCGAGCAGCAGCGGCTGGTCGAGGAAACGGGCGAGATGGCGACCGACACCGGCGGCCGTCCGGCGAAGCTGATGCGTTTCCGCCGCGAAGTGACGCTGGAGCGTCCCGCGCCCGGCGTTCGGGTTACGGCGACCCGCCGCGCAGGATACCCTTGATTCCCGCACGACCCTTCATATACTCAATCTGAGCATAAGGGGTTCGGCAGTCGGGCCTCTCTTTTTTGACCGTGAAATGCTCATTTTGAGCATAAGGAGGCTCGAATGAATACGGGCGATCTCTCCCATGCCGAAGTGCTGCCGTACACACCAGCCGTGGCGGCGCGGACGGCCGACGTGTTCGAGCGCATGAAACGGGTGGTGCCGGCGATCGAATGGCCGATCCATGCCCCGGAGATCGATGCGATCCGGTCGCTCAAGGAGAAGCGCAACGCGATCGTTCTCGCCCACAACTACCAGACGCCCGAGATATTCCACGGCGTGGCCGACATCGTCGGCGACTCGCTCGCCCTGGCGCGGCGGGCGACCGAGACCGATGCCGACGTGATCGTTCTTGCCGGCGTCCACTTCATGGCCGAGACCGCCAAGCTGGTGAACCCGGAGAAGATCGTTCTGATCCCAGACGCCGCCGCCGGCTGCTCGCTCGCGTCCTCGATCACCGGCGCCGACGTGCGGCTGCTGCGCGAGACCTATCCCGGCGTCCCGGTGGTGACCTATGTGAATACTTCCGCCGAGGTGAAGGCCGAGGCCGACATCTGCTGCACCTCGGGCAACGCGGTGAAGGTGGTGGAGTCGCTTGGCGTACCCCGCGTCATCTTCATTCCCGATGCTTATCTGGCCAACTACGTCGCCCGCCAGACCGACGTCGAGATCATCGCCTGGCACGGGCGCTGCGAGGTCCACGAGCGCTTCACCGGCGCCGAGATCGAGGCCTACCGCAAGGACTTTCCCGGCCTCGCGGTCATCGCCCATCCCGAATGCCCGCCGGACGTGCTGGATGTCGCCGACTACGTCGGCTCGACCGCGGCGATGGCCGACTTCGTCCGCGACCGCAAGCCGCAGCGCGTGCTGATGGTCACCGAATGCTCGATGAGCGACAACGTCGCCGCCCAGGCGCCCGACGTCGAGTTCGTCCGGCCGTGCAATCTGTGCCCGCACATGAAGCGGATCACTCTGACCAAGATCCGCCGGGCGCTGGAGACGCTGGAACCACGGGTCGAGCTCGACCCGGCGACGGCCGAGCGGGCGCGGGTCGCGGTCGAACGCATGCTGGCGGTCGCCTGAGCGGCGCCGGATCACGGCCATGACACCCGAAGACCGCGTCATCGTCGTCGGCAGCGGCATCGCCGGACTGGCGACCGCGCTCGAGCTTCGGCCGCTGCCGGTCCTGCTGGTGACCGGCGGCGCGTTGGAGGCACCGGGCTCCACCGTATGGGCGCAGGGCTGGATCGCCGCCGCCATCGGGGACGACGACGAGCCGGCCCTCCATGCCGCCGATACCCTGGCGGCGGGGGCGGGCCTCAGCGACCGCGATATCGCGGTGCGGGTCGCTGCTCAGGCGCCCGAACGCATCGCCCGGCTGATCGAATGGGGCGTCCCCTTCGACCGCGATGCCGATGGCGTGCTCGCCCGCGGCACCGAGGCCGCCCACTCCCGCGCGCGCATCCTCCATGCCGGCGGCGACCGGTCCGGGGCCGCGATCCTGAAGGCACTGGCCGATGTCGTGCGGGCGACGCCGTCGATTACGATCATGGAGCACGCGGTCGCCGAAGACCTTCTCGGGACGGGCCGCGTGACGGGCGTTCGCGTGCGGCGCGGTCGGGAGGTTTTCTCCGTTCACGGGCGCGCCGTCGTCCTGGCGACCGGGGGTGCGGGGGCGCTCTACGCCGCGACGACCAATCCGCCGTCGAGTTGGGGGGCGGGGCTGGCGATGGCGGCGCGGGCCGGGGCGGTGATGCGCGACCTCGAATTCGTGCAGTTCCATCCCACGGCGATCGACCTCATGGTCGACCCGCTGCCCCTGGCGAGCGAGGCCATCCGCGGCGAAGGCGTGCCGCTGATCGACGACCGTGGTGCGCCGGTGATGGCGGGGATTGCCGGCGGCGACCTCGCACCGCGCGACGTGGTCGCCCGCGCCGTCTTCCAGGCCATCGCCGGCGGCCGGACGGTCCTCCTGGACACGCCCCGGGCGATGGGCGGTCGTTTCGCGAAGCGTTTTCCGGGGATCGACGCGCGCTGCAAGGCGGCCGGGCTCGACCCCGCGTCCCTGCCGATTCCGGTCCGGCCGGCGGCGCACTATCACATGGGCGGCATCCGCGTGGACGGCCGCGGCCGCAGCTCGCTCCCCGGCCTTTGGGCCTGCGGAGAGGTGGCGGCGACCGGGCTCCATGGCGGCAATCGCCTAGCCAGCAATTCCCTGCTCGAGGCAGTGACCTTCTCCGCGTGGATCGCCGATGACATCAAAGGCGAGGCCGTTCCGGCCTTGGAGCCTGCGGTCGGGCCGCAATCGGCACCGTCGGTTGGCTTGAGCGACGCCGACAAGGTCGGCCTGTCGGACCTGCGCCGCCTCATGGAGCGGGACGTCGGCGTGGTGCGGGACGGTGAGGGGCTCGCCCGCGCGGTCGCGACGCTCTCCGGCCTCGTGCGGCGTTCTGGGACTTCGGAAAGGCTGCGGCGCCAAGCGCAGGTGAGCCTCATGATCGCCCTGGCCGCCCTCCACCGGACGGAAAGCTGCGGCGCCCATTCCCGGCGCGACGCGCCTCGGGCGCCGTCATCGCCGCCCAGGCATCAGGACATCACCCTTGTCGAGGCCGAAACGGCGGCCGCTTCGTTCGCCGAGGGAAACAGAGAGGAGACCTGTCTTTGACCAAGTTTCTGCCGCCCCTTCCCGATCTGCTGATCGAGCCGATCGTGCGCGCCGCGCTGATGGAGGACCTCGGCCGCGCGGGCGACATCACCACGGCGGCGGTCGTGCCGGAGGATACGACCGTCACGGCGGCGTTTGTCGCGCGCACCAAGGGCACGATCGCAGGTCTGGACGTCGCTCGGATGGTCTTTCGTCTGATGGACGCAGCGATCGATTGCCGGAAGGAAGTGGCCGACGGGACTGACGTCGAAGCGGGACAGGTCCTGATGCGGGTCGCGGGGCGGGCACAGCCGATTCTTTCGGCCGAACGGGTATCGCTCAACCTTCTAGGCAGGCTGTCAGGGATAGCGACGGCGACGGCGGCCCTGGTGGCCGCGGTCGGATCGCATCCGGCGGGCATCACCTGCACGCGGAAGACGACGCCCGGCCTCCGTGCCCTGGAGAAGTTTGCGGTGCGCGCTGGCGGCGGCGTCAACCACCGCTTCGGCCTCGACGACGCTGTCCTGATCAAGGACAACCATGTCGCTCTGGCCGGCGGCGTCGGCGTCGCGGTGAGGAGCGCCCGCGCCCGGGTCGGGCATCTGGTCAAGGTCGAGGTTGAGATCGACAGTCTGGATCAGCTCGACGAGGCGCTGGCGGCGGGACCGGACGCCATCCTTCTCGACAACATGACGCCCGACGAGTTGCGGGAAGCGGTCCGCCGGGTCGACGGCCGGGCGACCTCCGAAGCCTCCGGCGGCATCACCTTGGCGTCGGTGCCGGCGATCGCCGCGACCGGGGTCGACCTGATCTCGGCCGGCTGGCTGACCCACAGCGCCCCCAGCCTCGACATCGGGTTGGATATCGACGTTTCGGGCTGAAGCCTCAGGACCGCTCACCCCGAGGGCGTGGTCACATGGTGCGCGGAGACCGGGCCAGATATTCGATGAGCTGCTCTTCGAGCTTCGAAGCCGCCGAGGCCGGATCGTCGGAATAGCTCCGATACCACCCGACCGTCATGCGCATGGTGTCGTCGAAGTCGAGCGCCGGCCGCCACTGGAGGCCGAGCGCCGCCTTCGAGATGTCGAGCCTGAGAAAGGTGGATTCCCGGAGAGGTGACGGGACGATCTCGATCGTCGTCTCGGTCGGTCCCCACTCCTTGAACAGGGACTCCGCCAGACGGCGCACGTCGACCTGATTGCCTTCGCCGGGACCGAAGTTCCACGCCTGGGCAAAGGCTTCGCCTTCGTCCAGGAGCCGCGAGCCGAGGTTCAGATAGCCTCGGATCGGCTCCAGGACATGCTGCCACGGGCGGACAGCATGCGGGTTGCGGATGACCACCGGCTCGCCGGCCATCATCGCCCGGATGACGTCGGGCACCAGTCGGTCCTCGGCCCAGTCGCCGCCGCCGATGACATTGCCGCTTCGCGCCGTCGCCATCACCACCGGGTGGTCCGGAGTGAACATCGCTTCGCGGTAGGTTTCGGCGACGAGTTCGGTGCAGGCCTTGCTGGAGCTGTAGGGATCGCGTCCGCCCAGGCGGTCGGTCTCGCGGTATCCCCACGCCCATTCGGCGTTGTAGTAGGTCTTGTCGGAGGTGACGACGACGATCGCCTTCACGCTCGGGCAGGCGCGCGCCGCCTCCAGCACGTTGACGGTGCCGACGACGTTGGTGGCGTAGGTCCCCTCCGGGTCGTGGTAGGCACGCCGCACCAGGGCCTGCGCCGCCATGTGAAAGACGATCTCCGGCTGGCAGGCGTTCATGCAGTCGGTCACCGCCTTGGCGTCGCGGATGTCGCCGATCACGGACGTCATCCCATCCTCGACGGACGCGCTCTCGTACAGGCTCGGACGCCCTTCCTCAGGCGCCAGCGACAGTCCCGTCACCTCGGCACCAACATGTTTGAGCCAAGCGCACATCCAGCTTCCCTTGAAGCCCGTGTGGCCGGTCACCAGCACCCGACGGCCGCCGTAAGAGGCCGTCTGACTGAGAAAGGTGGTCGTTTCCATGGTGGCTCGGCACCTCCGTTGGCTCGTTCAGGGCGCGGATCGCGCGATTCTTCAAAGGACCAGTGAGCGGAACCGGATACTTCCGTAAATCAGCGCCATCGACATGAACAATACCCGAATTGCCCGCAAGACGGTCTGTCCGGTGGCGGTCACGACGGTGACCGGGTTTACGGTCCTGGTCTTGGCGATGGCTGCGGCGACCGGCGCGGCGGCGGCCAGCCACAGCGCCTGCGGAAAGATCCATACGATCGGGATGCCGACGATCAGAATGACGTACATCCAGATGCAGTTTCGCCACATGAACAGGTTCCAGATCAGCATCCGCGACCGGATTTCCGGATGCAGCTTCACCAGAAGTGGCAGGACGAAGATCCGCGACGGCTCGATCATCCAGTGGAAGAAGGAGAGCTGCTCGATCTCGTGATAGATGATCGCCTCCGGGACGAAACGATTCCGGTAGCCGGCTTTGATCACCCGCCAGGCGAGATCGGAATCGGCGCATTCGACGGCGCGGTCGAAGGGATCCTTGAAGCACAGTTTTTCATCGAATCCGCCCAGTTCCTCGAATGCCTTTCGCCGGTAGAAGGCGTTTGCGGTGGGGTAGGTGGGGTGCTCGACCAGAGTCTGGGCCGTGACCTTCGACATCAGCTGCCGGGTCTGCTCGGGTTTGTAGAGAACGGGCCCGCTCACCAAGCCGACATCTTCGTCGTCGAATGCCGCGACGGCATGCTCCAGCCAACCGGGATGGGGCCGGCAGTCGCTGTCCGTGAACGCCAGGATTTGCCCCTGCGCCATCGCCGCGCCGAGATTGCGCGCCGGCGTCGGACCGCGGTCCTCCGCCATCAGATGGTAGCGTACGGGCATGGGGGCGGTTGCCGCGAACGACTCGACGGCGCCGCGAATGTCTTCTTGCGATTGGTTATCCAGGACGATGACTTCGAACGGCTCGGCGTAGGTTTGTGCCGACAATCCCGCAAGGGCATCCAGCAGGTAGCCGCGCCGGTTCTTGATGGGAATGATGACCGTGACCGCTATGCCCATTAGGCTATACCCCGTTGGATATACCTTGGCGATGCCAAAATAGGTGTCGAGCCGGCCACGGAGCCGTGGCTGAGAGTTTTATTGCATAGCGGTAGGCGGCCGTGGGGTCAATGAAAGTCCCTATATTAGAGCCACTCTACCTCTATTGGAGGGAGACTCGGTCGCTTGTTCGTGATCTGTGTTTTTGCGGCGCAACACGAAGTGGTTGCATAAGTCCCGATCCTGTGGGCAATATCTCGGTACCGATAGGAGCATGGTCCTGCAGCCCGGTGGGCGGAAGAGGGCGGTGCCCACATCCAAGGTTCCATTCATCGGCTCAGGCTGGTCATGCCGTCAAAATTGCTTCGTTTAGGCCCGTTTGGCGCGGGAGTTACGCTCGGCGACGGAACACTGAGCGTGGAGGGGCGCCTGCAAGGGGCTCCCTGGTCCGCAATTTACCGTACTCTCAAAAGGATTACTCGATCCGAGGCGCCGCAGGTGGCGCTTTCCAAGCCCGTTCCAGCGAGTGAGGCAGGCGGCGAGGATCCCGAGGCGGCGGCGATCCGGAAAAGGATCGAAGGCATAGTTTGGTACCATACTATTGATCTAGGTCATGGGGTGGCGACGCCCGGTGCCTTCAACCATCTCCCGGTTCTCGATCAGTATTGCGTGCCTGACGACCTGACCGGGAAGCGGGTGCTCGATATCGGCACCTTCGACGGTTTTTGGGCATTCGAGTTCGAGAAGCGGGGGGCGACCGTCGTGGCGCTCGATCTCGACAACGCGGGGCAACTCGACCTGCCGGCCCAGGTCCGTGCGAAGACGTCCCAGGAAGAACTCAACCGGAAATTCGGCAATGGTTTCGCCATTGTCCATGACATCCTGGGGTCCCGGGTCGAGCGCGTGGTGAACACGGTTTACGAGATCGACCCCGCCGTGCACGGCATGTTCGACATCGTGCATATCGGCTCGGCGTTGATACACATGCGCAATCCCATCCGCGCCCTTCAGAGGATGCGGAGCGTGGCGCGGGGCTACGCCTTGATCTCCGAGCCGTACAAGAAGGATCTGGAACGCTACGGTCCGAAGCCGCTGGTCGAATGCCGCGGCGGGCGTGAGGACTGTAACTGGTACAGGTTCTCGCGGCCGGCATTCCTCGCCATGCTGGAGGGGGCCGGATTCTCGAAGGTCGAGATTCTGAACGAGTTCGATCACGGGCCCTACGATGCGCCGGCGTCGATGGCTTACCGCATCTACAAGGCTTCCTGAGGCCGGACAGCAGGGCCATCGCCGCGGCCGCGGGACGGCTCGGCGGTAGAGCTTAATCAATAGGAGCGCATACATGCCCCTCATTCGCCGCGGCGCCCTTGGTTTTGGCCTCATGGCATTCGCGGATCACCTGAGCTCGGGTGTCGGCGTTTCTATCCCACTCGGACCGCTGAATGGCCTTTTCGGCGGAGCAGGGACTGCAAGCCCCGGTCTCGGCGGAACCGCCGACGACGCCCCACCGCCGCCGCTTGAAAGCTACATCGGACGGCTCGGCAGCTTGTCCGGCAGCCGTGTTCTCGATGTGGGGGCGGGGACCAGCGGCGGGTCGGAAGGCTTCCTGAAGCATGGCGCCCAGGAAGTCGTCGTGACCGGCCTTGCGCGGTTGGATCAGATGGACATGGTGCCGACGGTACGGGCCACCATGAGCGAAGAGGAGCTCTCGGCTCCTCCGGCGCTGGGTGCGCTGGGGGCCGACGGCGAGGCGACCAAGGCCGTGGCATGCCACCCCTACGACCTGGCCGGTGCCAATCTCGGCACGTTCGATCTCGTTCATTGTGCGGATCAGCTTCGTCGGGCGACCGACCCGGCGAAGGTCACCGAGAATCTTCGTGAGGTCGCCGGCGGGGCCGTCATTTTGTGCGAGTGCTACGACCCCGATCTCGACCGCTTCCAGCCCAGCGACGTGATGGAATACGTCGGCGCCGGGCGTATTCCGCGCTGGTGGCGCTTCGGTCAGAGCATTCTCTGCCAGCTTCTGCAGGACGCGGGTTTCAAGCGGGTCACTGTCCTGGCTTCGCTGCGGGATACGCATGCCGTCGACCCGCGTGACCGGTATTGGAGCCTGATCCGCGCGGAATAGTCAGGGCGGCTGGTTGTAGCATGCAGGGGTAGGGCATTGACTCCTACCGGCCTTTTCCAAAGGTTACGTTGGTTAAGCAGGTAGGTGAGTTTGTCAAATCTTAGGGAATTCGTCGCAGAATTGGGTGCTGTGAAGGATTCGGGAGAGATCGGCTCCAAGGGAGGTTGGGCCAAGACAAGAGGTGTGGTCGCTGTCGACATAACAACTAAAACTTGCTTGGCGTGGTTCTTGGGCGCGGCTCGTGTGATGTCGTGACCGCCATAACTCTCTTATCAGCTTTCTGTCCATTTCTCGGGGGTTCGTGATGAATGTCGTGATTCTAGCAGGCGGTCGAGGCCTGCGCGCTTATCCGTTCACCGAATATTTGCCGAAGCCGATGATTCCGGTATGCGGTAAGCCGATTATCGTCCGGGTCATGAACCTGTATGCGAAACAGGGCATCAAAGAGTTCATCATTTCGCTCGGCTATCGGAAGGAAGCGATCGAAGACTATTTCGCCGATCGCACGACGCCCTGGAAAGTCTCTCTGGTCGATACCGGAGACGAGTCCGACACCGGCGGGCGAATCTACAACGTGCGCGACCGGGTCTCCGATACGTTCATGGCGACCTATTCCGATGCGGTTTGCGACGTTCCGCTCGACAAGCTTCTTGAGTTCCATCACTCCCACGACGGGCTGGCGACAATCACCAGCGTGCCGCTGCCGTCGCAGTACGGAACGATCGACGCTGACGAGAACGGTCGCATTCTCGCCTTCCGCGAGAAGCCCATCCTTCGCGAGCATTGGATCAATGCCGGCTTCTTCGTGATGGACAAGGCCATTTTCGACCATTGGAAGGGCGACAACCTCGAGCGCGAGGTTCTGCCGAACCTGCAGAAGGAAGGCCTTCTGTATACGTATCGGCATGACGGCTTCTTCAAGTCGATGGACACGCACAAGGATCAGCTCGAAATGGAAGAGCTGTTCCATTCGGCCAAGTTCGAACTGTTCGCGGCCTGATCGCCGCATCGCCGTTCGACGTGACGTTCGCGGATGACCATCGGACCTGGTGGCGGGGACGGCGTGTCTTCGTAACCGGGGCAAACGGTCTGGTCGGGCGATCCCTCGTCGAGCGCTTGCGCGGGCTTGGGGCGGAGGCCGTCGGCTTCGTTCGAGCCCGGGCCGGGCGCGAGGCGTGCGGGCCGGAGGGGGCGGGTTACGAAGTCGCAGTCGGCCGGCTCGAAGATTACGCAGTCCTGGAAAGGACGATCTCCGAGCGCGGTTTCGATGTGGTTTTCCATCTCGGTGCTCAGGCCATCGTGGAGACTGCGCGTCGCGAGCCGCGAGAGACGCTGGAAGCCAACGTCGCAGGCACCTGGAACGTCCTGGAGGCCTGTCGGCGGTCGCGGACCCCGCCACGCGTCGTCGTTGCATCGACCGACCGTCTGTACCGGGCATCCGGGCCGGCCGAAGGTGGTCACTCCAAAGGGGTCGCCGATGTCTATGGGGTTTCCAAGCTCTGCGCGGAAGAAATCGTTAAGACTTATAGCTTAGCATACGACCTTCCCGTGGTAATCGCGCGTACAGCAAATGTGTTCGGTCCAGAGGACGTTAATTTCAGCCGTCTTATTCCCGGTACCATCCGCGCCGTTCTTTCGGGAAACCCGCCCGTGATCTTGAGTGACGGGTCGCCGGTCCATGATTACATCTATGTCGAGGATGTGGGTGAAGCATACCTTTGCCTCGCGGAAGCATTGGATGGTCCTGGTGTGCAAGGGATGACGATGAACGTCGGCTCGGGCGTGAAGACCAGCGTTCTCGATCTTTCGCGGATGATCATTCGCCTTATGGGGCGGAGCGATCTGGAGCCGGAGGTTCGCGGGGCACCTTCGGGGGCTAAGTCGGCGTCCGCGACCGAGGAGGCGAACCCAGGGCGTCTCGCCGGCTGGAAACCTCGTTATTCCTTGGAGCAGGCCCTGCAAGAGACGATAGCATGGTACCGCGCTCATCCCGAGCGGGTCTCGGCGACGGCGGTCTGCTGAATGACCGTTTCTCCCGTCCCAGGTTTGTGAAGGCATCCGACGTCAGATGAGCGAAGGTCAGTTCGTCATCTCGCTGCGCGAACTCGCGTTTATCGGGTTCAAGCGCAAATGGAGCATTCTGATCGTCATCTTTACGACGATCGTTTCGGTGCTGGCGTACGTGACTCTGATCGCTTCGCCGCAATACGAGGCGGTGTCGAAACTGATGATGCGGATCGGCCAGGAATCCGCACCGCCGCCCACTTTTTTGGGCGAGCAGTCGGTGGTCATCGACCAGACTCGCGCCTATGCGGCATCGGAGATCGACATCCTGACCAGCTCGGAACTCATCACCAAGCTGATCAGGGAACTGGACCTCGCGAACCTTCCTCAGCCGCCGGTGCCGGACACGCTGTTCGGCCAGATCCGCTACTACACCAAGGAGGTGTTTCGGACGGTCTCCGGCTGGATCAACGAAGGCTTGATCGCCATCGGCTTCCGGACCCGTCTCACGCCCGAAGAGCACTTCTTCACGCTGTTCAAGAACTCGCTGAATGTCCAAAGCAGTATCGAGAGCACCGTCATCACGGCTGACTTGACCCTTCCCTACCGGGATGTGGTCGCGGTGGCATTGAACCGGCTGATCGACCTCTATCTGGAATTCCGCCGAGAGCTCTACCACGGCGACACGGCAGTCGCGTTCTTCCGCCAGCGCACGGACGAGGCCCTCAAGCAGTTGCAGACGGTCGAGGACAAGCTCAGCCGCTTCGAGGACGAGTCGGGGATCCGACTGCTCAAGGAGCAGAAGGTGACCCTTCTGGAAGCGCTTTCCGCTGCCGAGGAAGAAACCGCTCAGGCGCATGTCGCTCTGCTCATCGCCCAGGAGAAGGTATCGCGGCTGGAGGCGGCCAAGACCGGCAACGGTCGTGATTTTGCCGGTTTGGGCGACTTCGCCGAAGGCTCCATCGGCCATCAGCTCGTGCTCCAGCTGACGGATGCCGAGCAGAAACGCCAGGACCTGCTGTTCAGCCAGAGCGCCCAGAGCCCCGCACTGCGCCGGGCGGAAGCGAACATCGATCGGTTGCTGTCGATGCTGGGGGCACATCTCCAGTCGGTTCTGGACGAGCGCCAGGCTGTCTATCAGGCGAAGCGCTCACGCCAGGAAGACCTCCAGAATCAGCTCGATTCCCTTCATCAGGCGGAAGTGACCTGGAAGGCCGATGTCCGCGAAGTGGAGAGCGCCGAAAAGACCTACAAGTTCAACAACGACAAGCTGGAAGAGGCTTTGGCGGTTGAAGCGCTGGAGGAGGCGCGCATCGGCAACGTCCTGGTTATCCAGGAAGCGCGCACCCCGGCTCAGCCTGTCGGCCTCAGCAAAGCCCTGCTGCTGACCGTCGCGACGATTTTCGGAATCATCGCTGCGATCTGCTGGGCGGCGCTTCAGGAATTCTTCGACCACCGTGTGTTCACGGTCGAGGAACTCGCGCGGCGCATGAATGCGCCGGCCCTTGCCGTCGTCCCTATTGATCCTCGTCTTCGTGTCGGAACGTGAAGCCTCCTCCTCCCCCTCTCTCGAATCGATCCGCAGGGCAGCGAAACGAGGCCCTGACGCCGAATCTCAAGTTCGAAACGCTCGAGAGCTTTCGCCGCGTGGCACTGTCCTTGGCCAATGCGGTCGACGAGAAGCAGCTGTCCGGGATCGTGTTCGCTTCTCCGACCCGGGGGCAGGGGGCGACGACCGTCGCCTACCACGTCGCACGTGACCTGGACCGCGATTTCGGCCTGAAGCCGCTCCTGGTCGAGGTCAACGTCTATCGGCCGATGTATGCACGGGCTTTCGGACTCGATGTGCGGCGGTCGATCGAGAAGGTCGGCGCGGGCGAATGCTCGGTGGAGGACGCGATTCAGGAAATCCCCGGCGGTCTTTCGGTCATCCCGGCCGAAGGGGCGAATGGGGAGGCCAGCACCCGTCTGGCGATCCAGGGGCTTCAGAAGGTCAAGGAAACGGTCAATGACCGATTTCCTATTCTCATCATCGACGGACCGCCCATCTTGAGCGCTATCGATTCGATCGCGGCGGGGCGTGTGGTGGGCCATGTCCTCCTGGTTGTGGCAGCGGGGCAATCACCACGTGAAGCGCTGGCCCGCGTGCGCAAGGAGCTGGACGAGAACAAGGTTGTCCTCTTCGGGACGATCCTGAACAAGCACAAGCGATTCATTCCTGGATGGTTCTACCGGTTCATTCGGTGATCCTGTGCGTTTAGCGGGGAAAGCGGCGACGATCCGCGGCCCACTGGCCGGCATACGGTGCTGATTAGAACCTTCAAGTCGCTGACGGCTTTTGGGACGAGCGGCGGCAGCATGCGTTGGGCTGCGGGCCTCTCCTTTTTCCTGAAGATGTCGGGAACGGCGCTCGCCTTCGGCGTGCAGCTTCTTCTCGCGCGACTGATGACGGTGGAGAACTACGGCGTTTACGCCCTGGCGATTACCTGGGCCAACGCGCTGGTGGTTCTTGCCGGGTTCGGCATGCCGATGGCCGCGATCCGCTTCGTCGCCGAGCATCAGGCGCGGGTGAACCACAGTCTGATGCGCGGTTTCGTCAGGTTCGGCTACTTGGCGACGACGGTCTCGGCGATCCTGGTGGCCATCGGGCTGGCCGCGGTCGTCCTGCTGTTCGATCAGCATCTCTCCGCACAGACCGTGGCCGCTTTCGTGATCGCGGCGCTCATCATCCCGGCCAACGCCCTCTATATCTTCACCGGCTCGATCCTCCAGGCGCTGCGCCGGATCATGCAGACCGAAGGGCCGCAGCAGGTGTTGCGGCCGCTGTTCATCGTGACCGGCGTCGGCATCGTGATTCTCGTTTGGGGGACGGATGCGGTCGACGCGGTGTCGGCCATGTGGGTCACGTTCGCGGCCTCGATTCTCGTGCTGCTGGTGATGTGGGCGCTGCTGCGCGGTGCCATCCCCGAACCGATGAATGAGGCGGTACCGAGCTACGAGCCGCGCAATTGGCTCGCGATGGGGGCTTCCTTCCTCGTGTTGCTCGGGTCCGCGTTCCTGAACGAACGAACCGACGTGCTGATGATCGGGTTGCTGTTGGGTTCCGGAGACGCCGGCGTCTACAGCGTCGCGTCCCGAAACGCACAGTTGCTGGCATTCGGCCTTGCCTCCGCCAACGCCCTGCTCGGGCCATTGACGGCCCGTTTCAATGCTCAGGAGAACATCGGCGAGCTCCAGCGCGTGGTTACCCAGGGCGCGCGTATCGCCTGCCTGATCTCGTTTCCCGCCGGGATCGTCCTCATTCTGTTCGGGGACTGGATTCTCGGCTTGTTCGGAGAAGCGTTCAGGCCCGGCTATGGGGCGCTGGTCTGTCTCTGTGCGGCGCAGTTGACCGTGGCGGCGCTGGGCTCCGTGGGCGGGACGCTCGCCTTGACCGGCCGCAGCCGGATCGTGGCTCAGGCGCTGCTTGGCGGTGTCGCCGTTAATATCGCACTGAATCTTCTATTGATTCCGATGTTCGGACAGATGGGCGCCGCGCTGGCGACCATGTTTTCGGTGATTGGAACCAATGGCTTTCTCGTCGTAGTCGCCTGGCGCCGTCTGGGTGTTAACACGACGATTTTTCGAATTTCCTGAACCGGGTGGGCCTCATGATCGGCAAATCTTGTTCCGCCTCGAAAGAGGTGTCAGCATTCCGCTTCCTGCGAGAGGCGGCCAATTCCAATGCGGCCCATGCGGGGCGTGCGATTGCCTCTCCGGACCGCCGGTCATCTCAGAGGCTGCGACGAATGACGACGGTTTTCTTAGGCTCCCTGGTGAGCCGGTTTTCCTCGGCCAAAGCCGGGCGAGAGGGACTCTGGCGGATTTTGCCACGCGCGGGACTGGCGGTGCTGTTCATGGCCGTCTGCTCCGCTTGTGCCGCGGAACCGGGAGGGGAGTGGCCGAAGAACGGCAGTTTCGAAAGGGGCGATGCGGTTCCGGCGGACTGGGTCCTCGACCCCGCCGTTACCTCCAAGGGAAGCATCGGGATCGGGACCGAGCGGGTGCAGTCGGGGAGCCACGGCCTGGTTCTTTCGCCGAATGCCGAGAATACGCCCGGTCCGCAGCGTCTCGGGATCGGCCAACTGGTTCCGCCCGACGCTTTCCGCGGCGAACGCATCGCGATATCGGCCTGGATGGCAGGGCAGGGAGGGGCCGTTCCCGTGGTCGGACTCCATGCGCTTCGATCGGACGGCAGCAGCGCCGGGTCCGTGCTGCTGCGCCCAGAAGTGCAGGACGGCAAGCTCCAGCGCTACGAGGCCGATCTGGATGTCACGATTTCGAGCGACATCGCCAACCTGATCGTCTTCGTGATCGCCGAGGGGCTGGAGGGAACGGCCTATGTGGATGACGTGGTCATCGCCGAGGCCGGTGCAGGACCGTCTTCTGCCGCACCGCCGGCCGGCGGCGGCAGTAAGGCCGCTGACGGGAAGGCGTCGATCTCGGTCGATGTGGCCGGGATGGTCCGCCGTGTTCCGCCCACTCTGTTCGGGACGAATGTCGAGTGGATCTTCAACGGCAACGGAATCTGGGTTCCCGGGAAGAACACGTTCGAGCCCGATATCCTCCGATTGACCAAGGACCTCGGCGTCACTCTGATCCGGTTTCCCGGCGGCGTGTTCTCGGACTACTACGACTGGCGTGATGGCGTCGGGCCTCAGAGCGAGCGCAAGAAGACGCCTCATCTCCCGGGCGACAAGAGCGGCGGGTCGCGCCATACCTTCGGGACGGACGAGCTCCTCGCTCTCGCCGATCAGGTCGGCGCGGACGTTCTGATAACCGTCAATGCTGGGAACGGTACGCCGGAGCTCGCCGCCGACTGGGTGCGGTATGTGAATGGGGAAAACGGCGACAGCCCGCGCTCGCATCGGGTGAAGTACTGGGAAGTCGGCAACGAACTCTACATGGAGGGCGATCTTTCGGGCGGTGAGATGTCGCCTGAAGAATACGCCGAGACCTTCCTCGCTTTCGCCCGGGCGATGCGGGCCGTTGATCCGAATATCAAGCTGGGGGCGGTCGGGCTCAAGAATTTTGGCCGCTATCGGTTCAATGCCCATGACGACTGGAACGAGGTCGTTCTGCGTGAAGCGGGTAGCGAGATCGACTTTATGGCGATCCACAACGCCTATTCGCCGGTAGTGGGTGACAAGAGCCTCGATCCGGAGCAGGTCTATCGCGCGGCGATGGCGGCTCCCGTGATGGTGGAACGGAACCTGCGGGATACCGTCGCGCAGATAGACCGGCTGGTTCCCGGCCGCGGCGGCGAGATCGGAATTGGCGTGACCGAGTGGGGCCCGCTTTACGCTCTCAGCCCGCAGTCGAAGTGGGTGGACCACGTCAAGACGTTGGGGTCCGCGCTTTACGTTTCCGGGGCTTTGAACGCTTTCTTGCGCGTCCCGGGCGTCGATCTCGCGAACTTCTTCAAGCTGACCGAATACGGTTTCATGGGCTGGATAGGCAAACGCGGGAATGGCTACGCGCCGACCGCGCCCTATCTGGCGTTCCAACTCTATTCCCGACATTTCGGGGATGTTCTGGTGCCGACGTCCGTGCAGGCTCCGACCTATGACAGCGAGGGGGCCGGCCTGATGGAAGCGGTCTCCGACGTGCCCATGCTCGACGGTGTGGCGAGCCGCAGCGAAAGCGGGGATCGGGCTTATCTGATCGTGGTCAACAGAAGCTTGGAGTCCGCGATCGACGCCGAGATCGACGTGTCCGGCTTCGGCGAGGGCTTCAGCGGCACGGCTCGTGTCCTCAGCGGTCCGGCCGTCGACGCCAATACCGGAACCGAGCTTCCGCGGATTCCCGGTCTCGATTGGGCGAAGCAGGCGGTTGCCGGCTCGAAGGGGCGCTTCGACCGAGGCGGCCCCGGCGAGGTCGGTGTCGAGACCGTCGATCTTGGCTCGCTCGACGCCCAGTTCACGCACAGCTTTCCACCGCTGTCCGTCACCGCCATCGAGCTGGTTCGACGTTAGGCGGGACAGGCTTCCGGGCGGCGCTCTGCCGCGCGCGGCGGCAGGCGGACAGGGTCGCTATGTCCGGTTCGCGGCGTCAGGGGCTTAAGACGGTCAAAGGCAGGTAACGGCAGGAATGGTCTTCACCTCCGTCCCATTCCTCTTCGTCTTTCTGCCCGTCGTCCTGATCGGCTTCTTTCTGCTCGTACGTTACAGCAGCCCCTATGCCGCCCGGCTATGGCTGCTGATTGCCTCTCTCGTTTTCTATGGCTGGTGGAATCCGGCCTTCATCTTTCTGATCGCGTCTTCGATCGTCGTCAATTTCGGACTCGGCCGGGTCCTGCTGGCCGAGGGGCGGAACCGGCGGGTGCGCCATCTGGCCCTGGTGGCGGGGATCGTCTTCAATCTCGGGCTGCTCGGTTACTTCAAGTACTACAATTTCTTCCTGTCGGTGGTCGGCGATGTCACCGGCTATTCCTTTGCCACCGCCTATATCGTCCTGCCGCTGGCGATCTCGTTCTTCACCTTCCAGCAGATCGCTTATCTCGCCGATGCCTATGAAGGGCAGGAAAGCCGCTCGCGCTTCACCGACTACGCCCTTTTCGTCTCGTTCTTTCCACAGCTCATCGCCGGTCCGATCGTCCGCCACCGCGAGATCATGCCGCAGCTCATGCGGCCCGAAACCTTTCGCTTCGATGCGACGAACCTGCGGGTCGGCGCGACGATCTTCGTCATCGGGGTTTTCAAGAAGGCGGTTCTGGCCGACAGCCTGGCTACCTATGTCGATCCGCTGTACCTGCAGGCGGAAGCCGGCCCCGATCTCGATCTGGTGGCGGCCTGGGCGGCATCGATCGGCTTCGCGCTCCAGGTTTACTTCGACTTTTCAGCCTATTCCGACATGGCCACCGGGCTCGCCCGCATGGTGAACGTGGTCCTGCCCACGAACTTCTTTTCGCCCTACAAGGCGACCAACTATGTCGAGCTCTGGCGGCGCTGGCATGTGACGCTGACGGGCTTCTTCCGCGACTATCTGTTCGTCCCGCTCACTCGCGGGCGCCACAGCCGCATGACCCAGTACGCGGTGGTTTTCCTGGTCATGGTCCTTGCAGGATTGTGGCACGGCGCCGGCTGGACCTTCCTTCTGTTCGGCGTGGTCAATGGCGCTTTCCTGGTCGTCAACTACGTCTGGCGCCGCGCCCAGCGCCGACTTCATCTGCCGTTTCCGGGGAAGGGAAGCTGGGGACGGGGGGTGGCCTGGGCACTGACCTTCGGCGGCTGGCTGATCGGGGTGCCCTTCTTCCGCTGCGCGACCGTCGACGGGGCGGAACGCGTGCTCGAAGGCATGGCGGGACTGAACGGGATCGCGCTTCCCCGCTCTCTCCATGCGATGGTCGGCGGAGTTTCCTGGATTCAGGAGAGCGGCATGGGCGGCATCCAGATGGCCACCATGCTCGCTTGGCTCGCCGGCGGCATGGCGATCGTGCTGTTGCTGCCCAACACGCTCCAGTGGCTCGAACGCTTTCAGCCGACCCTGGATTATCGGCGGTTCGCGAATGTTCCCTCGGCGATCACGGCTGCTTGGCGGCCCAGTCTCGTGACCGCCATGGCTCTGGGCGTTCTCCTGTTCATCGCGGTTCAGGCGATGGTCGGCGGGCGATCGCCCGAATTCATCTATTTCCGGTTCTGAGGCCGGAACCTTGCGCTATGTGACCGCCATCATTGCCACAGCGGCCCTGTGCGCTGGCATATGGTTTGCTTTGTACGACAAGGTCATGGTGCCGGGGCCGGAAGCGGAGTGGGTGTGGCGCATGTACGAAGCGAAATCGGATGCGGCGCGCGCCATCGACGGTCCTATGCTGCTCGTGGTAGGCGGGTCGGGTGCCCATTTCGGCATCGATACCAACATGATTGAGGAGCGATTGGGTCTCCCTTCGGTCAATTTCGGGTCCCATGGCGGGCTCGGAATCGACTATTACCTCTACCGTGCGCGCAAGGTCCTCTCTGCCGGCGATACCGTTCTGATGGCGATCGAGTACGAACTGTTCGACCAGCTCGATTTTCCCACCGATCTGCTGCGCGAGGTCATCTACTTCCATGACTCGGACTATGTCCTTCGTCAGCCCGTTTGGGCGTGGCCGCAGTTCTATTTCGCGCTGACGCCCAACGAGTTGATCACCCGGGTGACCGCTGCCGTGCGGACCGATCAGCCGCTGATCTTCGGCCGCTTCCGCCTCTCGGCCGATTCCCTCGACCAGCGGGGGAACGAGACGGTGAACAAGGCCTCTATCGTCGATTCGTTCCTGCACGAGGTGGTGCTGGCCGATCCCCCGGTCCGGGTCTTCCAGGAACCGAAGGCGGAGATCGTCCAGTCCGTCGCCGCGTTCGTTGACTGGTGCCGGCAGCACCAGGTCGAGGTCGTCGCCACCTGGCCGAATGTCCTTCGCCGACCGGCTTATTCGGAGCCGCCCTATCCGGCGTTTTTCACCGAATTCCAGCGGCTCTATGCGGCGCTGGGCGTCCCGATGGTCGGTCGGCCCGAGGATGCGATGCTCGACCTCGACGACATGTTCGACACGGCCTATCACCCCAACGATCTGGGGCGTGCCGTGCGGACCGCGCGTCTGGTCGACTCGCTTTGCGCTTTCCATCCCTGCCCCTGGGATGCCGACAACCCGGAACGGGTTCAATGAGCCGGGAACCGCGCATGGCGGACAGCGGCAACGCGGCGGCCTCGGGGGCCGTCGGACTGATGTCGGTCCTGATCGGGATCATGGCCTGCCTCCTCGCCATGTTCATGCTGTCGGTCGGCCTCAAGCCGCTGGTGCTACTTATGGCGGGAGGCGGCGTCGTCGCGCTCGCGTTCATCTCCGGACAGCCGAAGGCGGTGCTGCTGTTCTCCTGGGTGTTCGCGATCACCTACAACCGGCACATCTATTCCTTCGACAACATTCTCGGCGACTTCGGTTCCCAGGGGCTCTACTGGACGCCTTCGGACGCTCTGCTGTTCCTGCTCTACGCGATCTGGTTCTTCGAGGCCGCGATCCTCAAGAAGCCGCAGCAGCCCCAAGGAAAGCCGGTCTGGCCCTGGGTCATGCCGTTCCTGTTCGCTTGCGGGATCTCGGCGCTGGCGGCCGTCCACATCCAGTGGGGCGTGTTCGAGGTGATCCGGCTTTCGAAGGTCGGGCTGGTCCTGCTGTATTTCCGCTACAACGTGGGCAAGGTCGAATGGTGGTCGATCGTCGCCGGGCTGGGGACGGCGGTGGTGTTCCAGTCCGTGCTCGGTGCCGATCAGGCGGTATTCAATCTTCTGCAGAGCGCGCTCCGCCATGCCGGACTTGGCGGCAATGTGGCGGAGTCCGAGGAAACCGCTTTCCGCGCCCGCGGCACGATGGGGCATCCCAACATTCTCGGTCCCTGGCTAATCATGATCGTCCCGGCCTTCCTGGCCCTGGGGCTGGCTTCGAAGAAATGGTGGCTGTCGATCCTGGCGCTCGGCGTCGCCGTTCTGGGCTTCGGCGGTATCGTTCTCACCAAGTCGCGCATGCCGATCGCGGTTGTTCTCATGGACTCCGCGATCCTTCTGGCGGCCCTGGTCTGGCTCCGCATGCTGACGGTCAACCGCGCCATCGCGCTCGCGGCCTTCGGGGCGATGCTCGCCGCCGTCGGAGGGCTGGCAATTCTCGACAAGATCGTCGACCGGCTGACCTCCGATCTGCAGCGGTCGGTGGAGTTCCGCGAGCAATACAATGACATCGCCATTTCGATCTGGGAGGAAAACCCCATCCTCGGTATCGGATTGAATAATTTCTCGGAGGGGCTGAGGAAGAGGGCGCCGACGCTAGCGCGAATAAACGATAAGTTAGAGAAAGATCTAAGAAAGCAATATAATCTGCGTACATTCGCGCCGGTTCATAACATGTATCTTCTGATCCTTTCAGAAATAGGTGTAGTTGGGCTGTTCGCTTTCTTTTATTTTTATCTCGGAGTGATGTTGAGGGGGCTATCGGCTGTGGCGAGATCGGATACTCTTGCCAGCTCATTTTGTGTTGGCCTGACAATTGGCTTGTTCGGTCAACTTTTCCAGCAAACCATCGATTTCTCTCTTTGGTATGACGTGGGCATGATCACCATCGGCATTATCTTCGGCTTAGTGACCTTGGCGCCGGCATTGATGCCGGCATCCGAGGACGTCGAGTCTCGGGAAACGTATGCCGTTGTCGGCGGGCAGGTCCGCGAGGTGGGATCGTGAGCGACGCAGCGCGGAACGATATCCGGCCTTTCGTTTCCGTGGTCGTTCCGACGTTCAACCGTCGTGACGATCTGCAAATCACGATCGAAGTCCTCGAACGGCAGACCTATCCGGCCGACCGGATGGAGGTGATCGTTATCGACAATTCGTCGACAGACGGCACTGAGGCGATGATCGCCGACCTTCAGGCGCGTCTATCCATCGAGGTCCGCTACTGCCGAAAGGAACCTGAGGGCCCGGGTGCGGCGCGCAATCTCGGTGCCGAAATGGCGCGCGGCGACTACGTCGCCTTCGTCGACAGCGACGTCAGCTTGGCACCCGACTGGCTGGCCGAGGCGGCCGCGGTTCTCGATGCCGACGCGGGCGTGGGCCAGGTCGGGGGCAAGGTGATCTATGATGCGCACCGAGACTTCCTGAACAGCTACGGCGGCGTGCTCAGTCCTATCGGTCTTGCCTGGGATGCGCGGGAAGGAGAGGCCGTGACCTCGGCGGATTCGGTCGAGGAGACGCTGTGGATCAGCTGCTCGGCGACCTTGGTCCGGCGTTCGGCGTTCCAGGCCGCGGGTGGTTTCGATGCGGTCTTCTTTTATGCCCATGAAGACACCGACCTCAGCTGGCGCCTCGGTGTTCTCGGCTGGAAGGTTCTGGTGATCCCCACGGCGCTGGCATTCCATCGGGTCGGGGCGGCGATCGGCCAGAGCAGTCCGCAGATCGTCTTTCACGCCTGCAAGAACAGGCTGCGGTCGATGCTCAAGAATTTGAGCGGCAGGCGGCTCGCATCTGCTTTGCCGATCTATCTGGCCTATGCGGTGGCCGACGCGACGCTTCGACCGCCGCGCAAGCCCAAATTCGCCGGCCTTGGCTGGAATCTCAAGGTGCTGCCGGAGACTTTGAGGCTTCGCCACGCGACCCAGCAGGCGCGCCGGACGCCCGATTCCCAGCTTTTGAGGCTCATGAACCGTCGATGGTTCCCCGAAGTCCGACTGTCCGGTCGGCGGCGGCGGCCGGTTCGGGCCGAGTTGTCGAGCAATCAATCCGCATCACCGGTGCGCGACGACCGTGTGGCCTGATAACGCCGTGAACATTCTCCTGAATCCCTGCGCTCGGGCCTGGATGGCTACGCTCCATGCGACCCTCGGATACGGGCTGGATCCGTGAGCGATCGTCTCAGCATCGCCATAGCGAACCCTTTCTGCTGGCCGCAGGTGCGTCGGGGATCGGAACGGCTGTTGAACGATCTGTCGCATTACGTGGCCGAGGCCGGGCATGCGACGACCGTGCTGACCACCACGCCCGATGGGCGGTTTGAGGTCGAGGACGGCATTCAGGTCCTGGGCTTTCGGCAACGTCTTACCCCGAACATCCGGTCCCGTCTCAATGTAGGCCATCTTTTTGCGCTTCAGTGTCGTCGCGCGCTGCTGGCGAGCGACGTGGACGTCGTACATTGCCTGAGCCATTACGACGCCTTCGGCGCGATTCTCGCCCGCAACGCGATTGAGCCTGCGCGTCGCCCCAAGGTTCTGTTTCAGTTCGTCGGCTGGCCGGTCCGGACGCTCTTCCTGACCCGGCCGCTGGATATGTTCATGTTCCGGTATGCCGTCGCACATGCCGACGAGGTGGCGGTCCTGAGCGAAGGCTGCCGGGAAGAGATGGAAAAGAACTTCGGTCGCCGCGCCTGCGTGCTGCCGCCCCCGGTGCAGACGGGAAACTTCCGCAAGGACCCCAAGGCGCCGTTCGAACGGCCGCGTCTGTTGTTCGCGGGCGATCTCATGGAAGGCCGGAAAGGCGCCGCTCTGCTGGCACGGGCGTTTGCCGATCTCAAGGTGCAGATTCCCGACGCCGTTCTTCAGTTCGTCGGGAACGGTGCCGACGAATCCAATCGCGCGGCGCTGCTCGGCGATCTTCCGCAGTCGGTTCAGAAGGACGTCGAATTGCTGGGGGTCGGATCGCTGGACGGCCTGGTCGACCGCTACCACGAGGCGTCGGTAATGGTTCTGCCGGCGTTGCATGAAGCTTTCGGTCTCGTGCTGGTCGAGGCGCTGGCCAGCGGAACGCCGGTTGTCGGCGCCTGCGACGGGGGCATTCGGGACGTCATCACCGATCCGGCGGTGGGTGTGATGTTCGACCCGCAAGCATCGCGTGGCGCGGCGCGCAACGCGGAAGGGTTGGTGCAGGCGCTTCGAAAGGGCGTCGAGCTTGCGCAAGACCCGGCGACGGAAGAGCGCTGTCGCACCCATGCCGAGTTGTTCAGCTGGCAGAAGCTCGGGCCCGCCTATCTGGCAACCTACGGACGGCTCGCCGGGTCCGGCGGCAGCCCCCGGAAGAAGACGCAGCATCGGGAAGACAATCCGTTCGTGACGGTGGTCGTGCCGACGTTCAAGCGGCACGAGCAGGTCCTGCAGCTCCTGGAATCGCTGATGGATCAGGACTATCCGGCAGAGCGCTACGAAGTGATCGTCGTTCACAACGACCACGATGAGCGCAAGGCGGTGATGATAAGGGAGTTCGCGGCTTCGGCGCGGATTCCCATCCACTATGTGCAGAAGAGCTATGCCGGTCCCGGTGCGTCCCGGAATCTCGGTGCGCGCATGGCGAAGGGGGAGGTGCTGGCCTTCATTGACGACGATTGCCGGGCGTCACCGGGCTGGATATCGAAAGGAGCCAAAGCGTTAACCGCGGGCGCGGCTCTGGTCCAGGGAATGACCCTTCCGGGGTCGAAAGCGTCCGGCGGGCCTTTCGACCGCACGATTATGGTCTCCGGGCCCAGCCACTATTTCGAAACTTGCAACATCTTTTATGACCGCAAGGCGTTCGAGGCGGTGGGCGGCTTCTCGCCCGAGTTCGAGGATCGCTTCTTCGGCGAAGACACCGATCTCGGATGGAAAATCAAGCGCGCGGGCTACCGTGTCGCCTTCCGCTCCGACGCCCTGGTCTACCATGAGGTCAGCCGCAGCCGTCTGTGTCCCTGGATCTTCGAGCCCTGGCGACTGAAGGTGTGGCCGGCGCTCACCGAAAAGTTTCCGCCGATCCGCAACACGTATTTCCTGAGGTTCTTCTTTTCCCCCATGACGTTTCTGTTCGACGTCTTCTTCGTTTCCGCCGTGCTGGGGGTGGCGATCAGTGAAGCTTGGCTGGTTCTGGGACTTCCTTACGTCGCCGGCCGCTACATCAGCGCCAGCCGGGACGCCGGATGGATGGACAAGCTCGCCTACACGGTCATCGGGTTGCCGCGGGCGCTCGTCGCTTTCGGCGCACTGCTTTACGGGTCCGTTCGGGCGCGGACCGTCGTGCTGTGATGAGGGCGGTGACGATGTATCGCGGTAGTGAACTTGCGGCCGGTCGCTTGGCGTGAAGGTACTTTTCACACATGAGCGGTTCATGCCGGATTTTGGCGGCGGCGGCGAGCTGATCGTCTACGACCGTGTCCGGGGGATGCTGGAACATGGCGCGGATGTCCGCGTGCTCGTCGCCGGCGATACGGCGCTCGGCGACTACCGTGAGGTGCCGGTCAAGCGGCTCGGCATCCGCCGGCATGCCATGAATCTCGCCGTGCGGGCGGTGATGCGCGAAGCGCGCGGCGTCGATCTGATCCATACCTTCACCTACAACGGCGCGCTTCCGTCGATCATCGCCGCCAAGCTCCTCGGCATTCCGATCGTCTGCGAGTTCCTGGGACTGTTCGGTTCCGAATGGTTGGGAATGAAGGGGCCTGTCGTCGGCCGGGCCTACCGCCGGTGGGAACGGATGCTCCTGCGGCTCCCCTGGGATCGGGCCATATTCCTGAGTGACTTCTCGCATGCGGACGCCGTTCAGCTCGGTGCGAAGCCGGAGCGGTGCGTCACCCTCGAGCCGGCGGTGGACACCGGGCAGTTCAAGCCGGCGGACAAGAAGGACGACTACGTGCTGTTCGTCGGCAAGTTCGAGCAGCGCAAGGGTATCGACGATCTGATCGCAGTGGCGCAGGCGCTTCCCGATATCGAATTTCGGGCGATCGGGTGGACCGAGGATTTCGAGCGCCTGAGGCCGCGCATATCCCCGAACCTGTACCTCCAGTCGCTCCCTCGCGGGCCCGCGCTTTTCGATGCCTTCGCACGGGCACCCATTTTTCTGTTCCCGAGCCGGAAAGAGACCTTCGGTCTGGTGGTGCGGGAAGCGATGGCGGCGGGCTGCGCGATCGTGTCGACTTCCGAGCTCGAATTCCGGGGAACGAAAGTCGCCGCGGGCGACACCCGACGCATGATCGAGGCGATCAGGATGTTCCGGGACGACCCGGCGCTGGCAAGTCGGCTGGGCCATGAGAATCGTGAGCTCGCCGTCGCCCATAACCGGAATGCTACGCTCGCCCATCAGCTCGCCATTTACGACGAGGTTCTGTCCCAGCGACGTGCCGAACCTGCAAGAGGGGCAAAGAATGCAGGAGAAGCTGCTGGTATCGGTTCCCACCTGGCGCAAAAAACAAAGAAATAGGCATCTGAATGAAGATAGCGATGTATTACCCTTGGATTTATCTGAAGGGTGGTCCGGAGCGGACATTCATAGAAATAGCGCGCCGGAGCAGGCATGATTGGACGTTCTTTACGTCGCATTACGATCGAGAAGGCACATTCGCAGAGTTGAAGGACCTGGGGGTCGTGGAAGTCGGTAAGGTGTCGGTCAAGCGTAACTTCAGCGAAGTCATTCGCGCCGGCATAACGATCGGGCGGCTCAAGCTCGACCTCGACGACTATGATGCGATGGTCGTATCCTGTGATGGGCTGGGCAATTTCCTGAATTTCAGGAATGGCTCCAAGCCATCGATTTGCTTGTGTTTCACGCCGTTGCGTGCGGTTTACGATCACGCCTACAGGGCGCGCCATCTGGCGCGCTACAGTGCCATTCGGCCGGTCGCGCTGATCTTCGAAACCGTCTTCAAGTGGTTCGACCGCTTAGCCTGGGCACGCTATGACGACGTGATCTGCATCAGCGACACCGTCCGGCGCCGGGTGATCGACGGTGGGCTGTTTCCGGCCGAGGGGATCGGCTTGTGCCATCCGGGTGTGCCAGCCGACCGGATCAAGGTCAGCCCGGAGCGCGAGTCGTTCTTTTTTCTGCCCGGCCGCTTGATGTGGACGAAGAACATCGAGCTCGGAATCGAAGGATTCAAGCGATTCCGCCGCTCCGGAACGCCAGGGGCGAAGGACTTCCGTCTGGTCATCGCCGGCATGGTCGACGCCAAGAGCCAAGAGTACTACGCGAAGCTGCGGGCGCTTGCGGCTGGCGAAGACGGGATCGAATTCATCGAAACGCCGACCGACGATCAGATGCAGGATCTGTATCGTCGCTGCTATGGCTTGCTCTTCACGGCATTCAATGAAGACTGGGGGCTGACGCCGATCGAGGCGATGGTGCATGGCAAGCCCGTGATCGCCGTTGCCAGCGGCGGTCCGTGCGAGGTGGTGGTCGATCATGAGACGGGCCGTCTCATGCCGGCGGAGGAGGATGCATTCGCCGCGGCCATGGCCGAACTGGCGGCCGATCCGGACCTCGCCCGGCGGATGGGGGAAAAGGGGGCAGAACGTGCGAAACTGTTTACGTGGGAGCGATTCGTGAGCGAGCTCGACGACCGGTTGGAAAACGTCGTCGAGCGTGCCGGCCAACCGGTGCCGCGTCAGGCGGAGGCGCCGGCGTGAGCTACAGGCCGCTCCGCCGGCTCGCCGGCGCTGTAATGTCACTGCTGCTGATCGCGGGATGCGCCCAGGAGCGGTCTTTCGAAGTCGCCCATGACGGCTCCAGGGTTTATCTGGACGATCTTTCCGACCAGCAGAAGGCCGAGGCGCGCGCCAGGGTCGAAGAAGGGCTGAAGCGCGGATTCGAGCCGTACCTTCTGCAGCCGGGCGACACCATCGACGTCCTCTATCATCCGTCGCAGAAGATCGAGCGGAACAGCTATTCCATAGCCGTCGGCGACACGCTTCAGATCGAGTTCCTCTATAACGAGGAATTCAACCGCACGGTGTCGGTCCGGCCGGACGGGAAGATCTCCCTGCCGGCCAAGAACCCCATCGTCGTCGCGGGGATGACGCCGGAGGATCTCGCGTTGTGGCTCGAGGATCTCTACGGAGATCTTCTCGTCGACCCGAGTGTGTCGATCAACGTGATGGACTTCGAAACGGCGGCCCAGAGGCTGGCGAAGGTTGTCGAGTCGGTCCAGACGGGGCAGGGGCGGCGTGTCGTGGTCGCGCCCGACGGCACCGTTTCCCTGCCGCTGCTCAACCCGACCGCGGCGGCGGGCGAAACCACCGAGAAGTTCGGCAAAACGATCGAAGCCGAATACGCGGCACGCAACGTCGACGTCGAAATCAGCGTCCTGCTGGTGGATACCGCCCGGCAGCAGATCTTCGTGTTCGGCGAGGTCGGTACGCCCGGACCACAGGTGGTGACGGGGCCGCGGACGCTGCTGATGACGATCGCCGCCGCCGGCGGGGTTCTGCCCACCGGGGCATCCGACGAAGTGCGCGTGTTCTATTCCGACAGCGAGGGCGCGCGTCGGGTCCGCTCAATCAACCTGCATGACATCGTCGACGAGTTCCGGATCGAGCAGGATATGTTGGTGCCGAGCAAGAGCGTGGTCTACGTGCCGCCGACCGATCTTGCGCTGGCCGGGCGGTTCATCGACCAGACGCTCCGCGGCATTCTGCTCTACAACGGCTTCGGGTTCACGTTCAGCTATGACGTCAACCAGCAGGATCTCGGAAACCTCGGTAACTGATCCGAGCACTGCACGCCCGGTCGCTTCGTAATGGAAGGCGAGGCGGCCGGGCCAGCAGGAAAGGCGTTGCATCTCCGGCTGGTGGATGGGTGCGCGCGCCTCGCCTTCCGGTCGGCCTATCGCTTGGCCCTCGCCTGGTGGTATGTGCGGCGGCCGTCGTCGCGCGGAGCGAACGTGGCGATCTGGTGGGGGGACAAGGTGCTGATGGTACGCACGTCCTATCGCCCTCAGCTCTGCTTTCCGGGCGGCCTCATCGAACCGAACGAGGAGCCGATCGACGCCGCGGTCCGCGAACTTCGGGAAGAGACCGGAATCGAGATCCGGGCCGACGAGCTCACCTATGCCGCCGTCGTTCATCACGTCTTCGAGTACCGGCAGGACGAAGTCCATCTGTATGAAATTCACGTGGATCGGCCGGTAGAGGCGGAGATCGACGATCGCGAGATCGTCTGGACGGGCTATCTGACGGCCGACGAATGCCTGCGCCATCCTCTTTTTCCCGCCTTGCGCGGCTATCTCGAGGAACGAAGCCGTCTCCGCTGAACCGGCGTTCGCCAGGCGGCGCCGATGCACCGATCTCAAGCGTCTTTACCGACTTGACGAAAGAGATGCCGTCGGCGGCCTTCTGCGACCGGGATGCCCCGTGCCATGCGGGTGCTCGACCCTTCGGAGACGCGATGTGGAGGGGGCGGCAGAATCCACCCGACCCGGCGCCGGACAGCGATTGTGTCGATATTTCTTACAATTTGGGATGATGCCAGTGGGCATAGTCGCTCGATTTCCGAGGTAATACAAAGAGGTGCACCTTTTGGCACGATTTTTGTGTCGCTTTACCTAAAATCGCTCGTCCCGTTGACGAGCTGCGACTTAGGTTTCACCAGCTCACCGCCCATGTTCACGAGATTTTTACGCGATCTCGGGTATGAGTTTGGTAATAGCCTTCTGGGCATAGCCGCAGGCAATGCGGAAGTTGTGAGGTGTCAGATGAAGAAACTTCTTCGCAAGTATGAATCGTTCGCGGGCGGCATTGCTCACAGCGGGCGTTCCGCGGCTGTGGCATCCGGCATGGCGGTTGCGATGCTTGTAGGCTTCGCTGGTGAGGCCGAAGCGATCCCGGCGCCGGTCGGTTATCAGAATGATACCGGGGTCGAGCTGTTCACGCCCCTTTCCGATCCGCTCATCTCCATCGAGGTCATGGATCTCCTGGGGACGGTCGGCGTCGGTTCGGAATTCGGGTTCTATCTTCCCGGCGATCCGAGCAGCCTCTACACCATTTTCGATGCGTCCGACCAGGCGACGCCCGATCAGACGGCACTGATCAGCTTTTCCGGCGGCTTGGTGGTGGACTACGACGCCAGCGAGGTGCAGACGACGTTCGCGCCGATCTCCAGTGGGTCGATCATCGGCTTTTACATGAAGCTGGCTCCGGGAACGGTCGACGAGATCACCCTGTATACGGAAGCCGACCTCAATCCTTTCGGGACCGATTTCACGCAGGCCTTCCGGTCCGAGTCGGATACGCCGATTTCGTGGTTCCTGAATTTTGAGAACTTCGCCGACGGGACGTCCCTCGGTCAGTACATCGTTGCGCCGATCGCTGCCGCGGTTCCCGAACCGTCCGCCTTGGCGGTGATGGGGATGGGTGTCCTCGGGCTTGTCGCGATGCGGCGGGGACGTCGGAAGGCAAGCGCCGTCTGACGGCCTTTCCGCCCTGCAAAGAGGGGCTAGGCCCTAGTTGCTGTTACTCGCTTAAGGGATGGGGCGTCGCTTTCGCTGTCGCCCCGTCCCCGTTGATCAGGCGTTTCCAGGCCTGATGGTGCAAGGCGGCAAAGGACAACCTTGAGTCGAGAAGACAGAGGAATTGTCTTCCACCTAGTAACCAGCCGATCTGGCACTGGAATTTTACCTCTCACCTATCCGAATGAAGTAATTCACAGCTGGCGGCAAATGCCGTATGCTGCGATGCAATAAAGTTCCGGGGCGGTGCGGAAGAGGGTTGTGACAATGCCATCCTCGACAAAGGGCATAGTGCCCGCGGCCGAGCGGTGGGAAACGGAAGCGGATCTGCAGAGGGGTCAGTCAGGTCATGGCGCTCGATAGCAGCATGTACGCGACCCAGGGTCAGCTCGGCCTCGACGAGACGCTCGAGGTCGAACGGCCGGCACAAGCTTCGGACGTGACCGCGCGAAGCGGCGCCCCGGCTCTGAGGATCGTCCGGTCCCGGGAAACGCGTTCGCCGGTTTCACTCAATCTTATCGTCCCTATCGTCCTCTGCCTCGGCGACTTCGCCGTCACGGCGGCCGCCGGGGTCTTCACGGCGTCCGCCTATCTGCCGGACGGCGTTGCATCGGTTCTCGACGCCGGAACGGTTGGATCAAGCGCCATGACGATGGTCGTGGCGGCTGCGTTCTGTATGTCGATTCTGACGGTGGCATTCGACGGCTTCAGCCCGCGCAGCATCATCGGTCCGGGGCGCCATCTGGCCCTCTCGCCGCTTCTATTCGTCGTTTCCGTGGCGTTCGTCTGGCTCGTAGCGACCCTTTTGGGGGCGACGAAGGGTATCCCGTCGGATTGGCTGGTGCCGTGGCTGGGTGTGGCGCTGGGCGGATTGGCCGTGGGCCGGAGCGTCAGCTTTCTGGCCGTGAACCGGCTGGCAAAGGCGGGACATCTCGGATACCTGACAGCGATCGTCGGAGCGAACAAGCGCGGCCTGGACCTTGCCCAGGGCCTGGGGGCCGAACATGGCCTCTACCGTTTCGCCGGTCTCTACGATGCTCGCTACGGCCGCTACTCCGGTCGCTTCAACGGCGTCGACATGCGCGGATCGCTAGAGGACCTGGTCGCGGCGGTGGCGGCCGGAAAGATCGAGAAGGTCGTGGTCGCTCTGCCCGGCATATCCGAGAAGCGTCTCGCGGAAATCCTGCGGACGCTGTGCGTGATGCCGGTCGATATCTATCTCGCGACGGAAAGCGATGCCGTCGATCGCGGCGCGTCCGCAAAAGCCGCACGAGCGATCTCATCCTGGCCGGTCCTGCGGGAACCGCTGCCGTTTCGTGCGCGGATTCTCAAGGCCGTCGAGGATCTGGTCGGCGTCATCCTGTTGATCGCCGCGTCCCTTCCGGCGATGGCCGTAATCGCGGTCGTGATCAAGCTCGACTCGCCGGGGCCGGTGCTGTTCCGGCAAAACCGTCTCGGCCGCGGCGGGCGGGTCTTCACCATGCTCAAGTTCCGCACCATGAGCCACGCCCAGAGCGATCCCAATGCGGACCGGCTGACCGAGCCCGGGGATCCTCGCGTTACGTTCGTGGGGCGTTTCCTTCGGCGCACGAGCCTCGATGAGCTGCCGCAGCTCTTCAATGTGCTCCGGGGCGACATGTCGCTGGTCGGTCCGCGGCCGTTGCCGCCGAAGTTCCATTTCCGCGGCAAGGCCTTCGCCGACCTGATCCCCTCATACGGTTCGCGGCTTCGGGTGAAGCCCGGGATCACCGGCTGGGCTCAGGTTAATGGCTTTCGCGGGACCCCCCCTGACTTCACCGACGCCTGCACCCTGATGTCGAAGCGGATCGAGTACGATCTCTACTACGCGGAGAATTGGTCGCTGAGCTTCGACTTCTTCATCCTGCTACGCACCTTCTGGCCCGGGAAGGCGCACGAGAACGTCTTCTGAGAGACCGGGATTGTCGACCGTCACTCCGGCGGTTCGTCGCGGTGAATCCCGGAGTGGTCAGCTCCCCTCGGCGAGGAGGTGCTCGTACAGCGCCTCGTAGGAGGGGCCCAGACGGTCCCAACCGAAGCGCGCGGCATGTGTGCGGCAGCACGCTTCCGTAGCGGGGTCCTGGGCCAGGGCGACAGCGGTGCGCAAGGCCTCGACCAGCGCATCGACGTCTTGAAGCACGCCGCGCGCCTGTCCGGGATCGACCAGAACACCGATCCGGGAGTCGTCGACGATGTCGGGAACACCGCCGTGCTGACAACCGACCACCGGCGTTCCACTGGCCAGCGCCTCGGCGAAGACCACTCCGAATGCTTCCCACATGGACGGCAGGGCCATGACTGTGGCCGACGCCAGATGGCGCGGCAGATCGCTCGGTGGGACAGCGCCATGAAATCGGATGCTGTCCCGAACGTCCGGCGGCACGGCCGCGACGATCCGTTCGACGTCCCGCGCGGGGGCGTTGCCGCAGAAATGAAGAACGGCATCGGGGAACGAATCCTTCAGACCCGCGAATGCCTCGGCGCAGGGCAGGGCGCCTTTCCGCGGTTCTCCGACATCGCCCAGGAAGACGATGCTGGGCCAATCGGCCGGGACCGCCTTGGCGGTATTCCGAAAGGACGCCATTTCAACTGGCAGGGGGATGGTGGTCGCTTTCGCTGCGAAGTCCCGTTCCAGCGTGAAGGCGGCATAGCGGCTGAGGACCAGGATATGGTCGGCATGTTTGAGCACGGTTCGGAACATCAGCAGTTCGTGCGGCGCGGGGAGGAAGTAGCGGCGGACCGGTATCCCCATGAACTGATGAACCAGCTTGAACTTTGTCGCCGGCGCCGCGCGGGCGAGCGCCGCGCCGTAAGCATCGAAATGATGCAGGCAGTGCACGACCTCGAAGTCCCGGTGGAGAAGGGTATGCCGGCAGAAGCGGGCGAAGGCGATGCCGGGGCCCGTCCATCGTCCGAAGTCGAGAGCCTGCCAGCGCTGTCGCCATACAATCGTTTCGATCTCCGGCGGGAACTCGGGTTCGGTACCGGTCGGTGCCGAAGTGATGACCGAGACCTCATGTCCGCGCCTGTGAAGATAGGCCGCGAGGTCGTGCAGCAGACGCTCGGAGCCGCGTCGGACCTGCGGCCAGCAGAAAGGGTTCGTCAGCGCAATGCGCATGGCATGACGGCGCGCTCGACATCGATGGTCGGCGACCAGTCGGGCCTTTGCGCCCTTGGGGGAAGGACGACATGAAGACCGCTCTGATCCTTGGCGTCTCGGGACAGGATGGCGCTTATCTTGCCGAGTTCCTGCTCGAGAAGGGCTACAACGTCTATGGGACGTCGCGAGACGCCGAGCTTGCCCGGTTCGGCAATCTCCGTGCGCTCGGTATTCGAGACCGGGTCACCTGCCATTCGGCCAGTCCGACGGACTTTCGGAGCATCTTCCAGGTCATTCGTCAGGTCGAACCGGACGAGATCTACAATCTGGCCGGGCAGACTTCGGTCGGGCTTTCCTTCGCGCAGCCGGTCGAAACGATGGAGAGCATCTCGCTCGGTACGCTCAACGTGCTCGAAGCGGTGCGGATGCTGGACAAGCCGATCCGTCTTTACAACGCCGGCTCCGGTGAATGCTTCGGCAATACGGCCGGAAATCCGGCGACCGAGCTCACCGCATTCACGCCGCGCAGCCCCTACGCGGTCGCCAAGGCGGCGGCGGTGTGGACCGTCAGCAACTATCGCGAGGCGTACCATCTGTTCGCCTGCTCGGGGATTCTGTTCAACCACGAATCCCCCTTGCGGCCCGATCGCTTCGTGACGCGGAAGATCGTCAAGGGAGCCGCCGAAATCGCGCTCGGTCGGCGCGAGCGGCTGCAGGTGGGCAATCTCGGCGTGCGCCGGGATTGGGGATGGGCACCGGAATATGTCGATGCGATGTGGCGCATGCTTCAGGCCGATACGGCCGAGGACTTCGTGATCGCGACCGGCAAGGACCATGCCCTCGAAGACTTCGCGCGTCTGGCCTTCGAGGCTTTCGATCTGGACTGGCGGGACTATGTCGACGTGTCGCCGACCCTTTTCCGGCCTACCGATATCGAGGTCGGTGTCGGCGATGCCGGCAAGGCCGAGAGGCTGCTGGGATGGCGGGCCGAGCTCGATCTGGCCGAGATCGTCCGGCGCATGGCGGAAGCGGAGCGAGACAAACTTCTGGCGGAAGAGAGCTGACCGCGCGGCTGTAAGCCTGTCGAGGCCTCCCCCAGGGCAGCGCGACGGCGGGCACGAACAACCGGACGCCGCCGCCGCGAGGCTTTGCACTCAGGCGTCCCCCTTGTGCCGCTCTTCCTTCTTCTTCATCAGCGCGAGATCGGCTTCGACCATTTCGCGCACCAGCTCCTTGAACGGCGTCGTATGGCGCCAGCCGAGCTCCGTCCGCGCCTTCGTCGGGTCTCCGAGAAGCAGATCGACCTCGGTGGGGCGGAAATAGCGGGGATCGACGGAGACGAGGACCGTGCCGGACGCGGCGTCGTGTCCTTTCTCGTCCACACCCGTTCCTTTCCAGACGATCTGACGACCAGTGGTGGCGAAGGCCTCTTCCACGAATTCGCGGACGGTATGGGTTTCACCGGTCGCCAGAACGAAGTCGTCGGGCGTGTCGTGCTGGACGATGCGCCACATGCCTTCGACGTAGTCGCGGGCGTGCCCCCAGTCGCGCTTGGAATCGAGGTTACCGAGGAAGAGGCGCGACTGGAGCCCCAGTTCGATCGCGGCGACGGCCCGGCTGATCTTGCGGGTAACGAAGGTTTCACCGCGGATCGGGCTCTCGTGATTGAAAAGGATGCCGTTCGAGGCGTGCATCCCATACGCTTCCCGGTAGTTCACGGTGATCCAGTAGGCGTAGAGCTTGGCCGCGCCGTAAGGGCTCCGAGGATAGAACGGAGTCGTCTCGCTCTGTGGCACGGCTTGGGCCTTGCCGTAGAGCTCCGATGTCGATGCCTGGTAGAAGCGGACCGACTTTTCCATGCCGAGGATGCGGATCGCCTCGAGCAGCCTGAGCGTGCCGAGGCCGTCGGCATTGCCCGTGTATTCGGCCGTTTCGAAGCTCACCTGCACATGGCTTTGGGCCGCGAGATTGTAGATCTCCGCCGGTTGGGTTTCCTGCACGAGACGGATGAGATTTGTCGCGTCCGTCATATCCCCGAAATGTAGGAAGAAGCGCGGCTCACCCTCGTGAGGATCCGTGTAGAGATGGTCGACTCGCCCCGTATTGAACGAAGAGGATCGCCGCTTCACGCCATGGACGGTGTAGCCTTTGTTGAGCAGAAGCTCAGATAAATACGCGCCGTCCTGCCCGGTTACACCGGTTATTAACGCAATCTTGCTCACGATATGTCCCCACGAGGAAAGATGAACGGACCGCTCATGTCATCACTGGCCGTCCGAGACCTGCATGGCGCTGCTGTCGAGACTACCAAGGTTTCGGCCGTGTGTGAGCCTGTCCGAACTGCCGGTTGCCGGAATCCCCTCGCACGTTTTCCTCTCATTCTTGTCAGTGTAATGACGCTCACGCATCATGCTACTGGGTCTGTGCGGCCTGCAGGCGGGTCCTAGGTAATATGGTATATGTTTGCCGAGGGATCGCCATCCCTCGTTTCGCAGAGGGACGCTGATCATGACTGTGCCGCCGATTCCGGCCGACGACGTTATCTCGCTCGGGGATCCCGATTCCGACGTCGTGGTCATCGACCCGGCAGCCCTCCTTTTCAATGACGTCGATCCCGATGGCGATACGCTTTTCCTTGAAGCCGTCGACGGTACGAATCTGATCAATGCGACGGCGGAGATCGATGCCGATGGTAACGTCGTCGTTACCGCCATCGACTCGTCCGCACCGATCGGCGGCTCCTTCACTTATGTCGTTTCGGATAGAAACAGTGCCGTTCGTACAGCCGTCGCGAGTTTCGGAACCGGCGGCATAGAGTATACCGATATTTCGCCGGGCACGACCGGTGCCGACAGTCTTCTCGGGTCGGATGCGCCATCCGATCTTTCCGGTGGCCAGGGTGATGATCTCGTTTTCGGTGGTACTGGAGACGATAGCCTGTCGGGCGGCGCCGACGACGACACGATTCAGGGTGGCAGCGGTGCCGACGAAATCCTGGGCGGGGACGGTCAGGACAGCCTCTCCGGCGACGAAGGCGCCGATACGCTCGACGGCGGCGCGGGCAACGACATTCTGTCCGATGTCGACGGGGGAACGATCTCCGGCGGGGAAGGCGACGACCATCTGATCGTCGGCGTTCTGCCCGAAGAGCACGAGACGGTGGTCGATGGGGGGCTTGGCGAAGACACCCTCGACCTGGACCTGACGCCGGAGCAGTTCCTCAACGCCGCAACTCTTCGTGAGCTTTCGGCGCTCAACGATTTCATCACGGACTCGGCCGACTCGGCGGTCGATGACGGTGCGACCTTTACCGTGAACGGTTTGGCGCTGACGGTGAGCAATGTCGAAGCGCTTACCGTCAATGGTGATCCCTTCGCGGTCCCCGACGAGTCGACCTGGCTCGAAACGGTCTTCGTCGATCCGACCGGCGACGGGATCGGCGACGGTTCGTTCGAGAATCCCTTCACGTCCTGGGATTTCGTCACGTTCGAAGCGGGCAAGACCTATCTGCAGAAGGCCGATACCGTCTTCGAAGGCAGCCTGTTCGTCGACGTTCAGGCCACCGCCGATCATCCGATCTACATCGGCTCCTATGGCGAGGGGGCACCGCCGACCATCTCCGGCTCGGTGATCTTTTCCGGGGCGGCGAACGTCGAATTTCACGACTTCACCGTCACCGACTCCGACATCGCCGGCGTCTTGATTACGGACGGCAGCCAGTCGATCAGCGTGACCGACTCGACCATCACGCGCAGCGCCGTCGGCATCGAGATCACCGATGGCTCCGGTGGCAGCAGCACCGGCCACAAGCTGCTCAACAACATTATCCACTCGAACGACACCAGCGGAATTTCCGTCGTCGACGTCAGTGCGGCAGCGGGCGAGGAAACAGTCATTGCGGACAATACGATCTACCGCAATGGCATGCATGGCGTCGGTATTATTGGAAATTACTACGTTATTGAGAACAACGAGATCCACAATAACGGTATTAGTGGAATTATTGGGACAAGCGGAATCCATCTTTTTGCACAAAGCAATGAAGTTGCTGCGGGTGATTTCAATATAATTCGATACAACACCGTTTCCCATCAGAATGACTCTGATAGTAATGATGGAAACGGGATTCAAGCCGATCAATATTCGAACGATAACCAGATTTACGGGAATATCGTTTTTGCCAATGCCGGACCAGGTCTCAATTTATACGATGCGACCAACAATCTTGTTTATGACAATATTGCATACGGAAACTCCGTAGACCTATTCAACACGCACGCCAACAAGGCGGAAATGACGGTCGGCAGCCTGGGCGGAGAGCTGTTCGACCTGACGTTCGGGAACCAAATTCACGACAATATCTTCTACGCGATCGACAGCGACGTCGCGGCCTTCCTGGTCGACATTCCGTCGTCGGACGAAGTCAACGCGATCGGCGACAATCAGTTCTTCCACGAAGCCGGCGGTGACCTCTGGCGGTGGGGGACCTTGTCCGGCACCGACATCGAGGAATGGAACAGTCTTGCGGAAGGCGGGGGTGACGATGTCGTCTTCGATCCCGTGGCCGCCGGATTCGTTCCACCGGAAGAACCGCCCGCCTACATGCTGGACGGAAGTTTCGAGGTCCATGCCCCTCAGTTCACGGTCGTCGATCCCGACAGCACCAATCTCGTTTTCGGGACCGCTGCCGGCGATCTCTATGTCGGTGGTGACTTCCGCGACATCCTGGTCGGGCGCGGCGGCAACGACACCATCCTTGCCGAAGGCGGCCATGACTGGCTGATCGGCAACGAAGGCGACGACAGTCTGGTCGGCGGCGACGGTCTCGACGAAGCCTGGGGCGGGGTGGGCGCCGATACGCTGGTCGGTGGGGCCGGGACGGATCTGCTATTCGGCGGCAACGACGCCGATTCGATCCTCGGCGGTGACGGACGCGACGACCTTGCCGGTGGTTTCGGCGACGACACGATTTTCGGCGGTGCCGATATCGACTCGATCGACGGCGGCGTCGGAAATGACTGGCTGACCGGCGGTGACGGTGAGGATGTCGTCCATGGCCGTGACGACAACGACTTCATCGACGAGAGCGGCGACCTCGTTTCGGCCAACAAGCTGTTCGGCGGCACCGGCGACGACACCATCATCGGCGGTGGCGGCAATGACCAGCTCGCCGGGAGCGAGGGCAACGACTCTCTGATCGGCGGTGCCGGCGATGATCAGGTCAATGCCGACGAGGGCATCGACGTGGTCTTCGGCGGTGAGGGCAGCGATCTGGTCGATGGTGGCGACGGCGACGACGTGGTCCAGGGCGAGGCGGGCAGCGACACCTTGCGCGGCGGTGCTGGCAACGATTCCATCCTTGGCGGGGCCGATAACGACACGCTGGTCGGGAACGAAGGCGACGACACGCTGATCGGCGGCGACGGCGCCGATATTCTCGATGTGAGCGACGACACCGAGGGCAACAACCTTCTTCAGGGCGATGCCGGCAACGACCAGCTCACCGGCGGTGGCGGTGCCGACACCATGGATGGCGGTGCCGATGACGACACCCTGAGCGGTGCTGAGGGTGCGGACAGTCTCTCGGGCGGCGACGGCAACGACACGCTTATCGGCGAGGCCGGTGCGGACACGGCTATCGGCGGTGCCGGGTCCGATCTCATCGAAGGCGGTGACGATGCGGACTCCATCCTTGGCGGACTCGGTGATGACACCGGCCAGGGTGGTACCGGCAACGACATCGTCATGGGTGAGGATGGCGCCGACCTGCTGATCGGTGGGATCGGCGATGACACGCTGCTGGGCGGCGAAGGCGACGATGTCCTCGACGAGGGCGACGATGCCGCCGGCGCGAACCTCCTCGAAGGTGGCGCGGGCTTCGACAAGCTCACGGGTGGCGGCGGCGATGACACGCTGGACGGTGGTCTCGACGGCGATACGCTGACCGGTGGCGGTGGAGCGGACAGCCTGGTCGGAGGCGATGGCCAGGATGCTCTGTTCGGATCGGATGGTGCCGATACCGTAGTTGGGGGCGACGACGCCGATACGGTCGATGGCGGGGCCGGTGACGACTCGGTCGTCGGTGGCTTGGGCGATGACACCGGCCAGGGCGGTGCCGGCAACGACCTCGTTTTGGGCGGGGACGGAGCAGACCTGCTGATCGGGGGGCTCGACGACGATACCCTCGAAGGCGGCGCCGGGGACGATGTCCTCAACGAAGACGAAGACCCCTCCGGCAATAACCTTCTCCTCGGCGGAGCAGGCTTTGACGAACTCACCGGCGGTGGTGGTGCCGATACCCTGGATGGCGGTGCCGACGACGATACGCTGACCGGCGGTGGCGGCGCGGATAGCCTGCTCGGGGCCGATGGGAACGACGTTCTGATCGCCGGAGCCGGTGTGGACACGGTCATCGGCGGCGTTGGCAACGATCTCGCCGAAGGCGGTGATGACGACGACTCGATCGTCGGTGGCCTTGGCGACGATACCGGCCAGGGCGGCACCGGCAACGACATCGTCATGGGCGAGGATGGTGCCGACCTGCTGATCGGCGGGATCGGCGACGACACGCTGCTGGGCGGCGAAGGCGACGATGTCCTCGACGAGGGTGACGACACGGCCGGCGCGAACCTTCTCCGGGGTGAAGCCGGATCGGACAAGCTCACCGGCGGCGGCGGCAGCGACACGCTGGAAGGCGGTCTCGACAACGACACCCTGACCGGCGGCGGCGGGACGGACAGCTTGATGGGCGGTGACGGGCAGGACGCTGTGTTCGGTTCCGCCGGTGCCGATACCGTCCTCGGCGGCGATGGAGCCGATACGGTCGACGGTGGCGATGGCGACGATTCCGTGGTCGGGGGGCTCGGCGACGACACCGGCCAGGGCGGTGCGGGGAACGATATCGTATTCGGCGAGGACGGCGCCGATCTTCTGATCGGCGGTCTCGGCGATGACACCCTGATGGGCGGTGTCGGCGACGACGTCATCAGTGACGACGAGGATCCGTCCGGTGCCAACCTTCTCCTGGGTGAAGAGGGCTTCGACGACCTCACGGGTGGCGGGGGCGACGATACGCTCGACGGTGGCGTTGACGACGACACCCTGACCGGCGGTGGTGGCGCCGACAGCTTGCTGGGATCGGACGGCGACGACGTTCTGATTGCCGGTGCCGGGGCCGATACCTTGATCGGGGGCGCGGGCAACGACCTCGGCGAAGGCGGCGATGGCGACGACTCGATCGTCGGTGGCGTTGGCGACGATACGGGCCAAGGCGGCGCCGGCAACGACGTGGTGTCGGGTGAGGACGGCGCGGATCTGCTGATCGGCGGGATCGGTGACGACACCCTTCTCGGCGGCGATGGCGATGACACCCTCGACGAGGGGGATGACGCGGTCGGATCCAACCTGCTCGAAGGCGGGGCCGGCTCCGACAAGCTTACCGGTGGCGGTGGCGACGATACACTGGAGGGCGGCCTCGACGCGGACACCCTGACCGGTGCCGGCGGTGCGGATAGCCTGATGGGCGGTGACGGCCAGGATGCCCTGTTCGGGTCCGCTGGCGCCGATACCGTCGATGGTGGTGACGGCGCCGATACCGTCGATGGCGGCGATGGGGCCGACTCCCTTTCGGGAGGTCTTGGCGACGATACCGGCCAGGGCGGTGCCGGCAACGATCTCGTCTCAGGTGACGAGGGCAATGACCTTCTGATCGGCGGCCTCGACGACGATACCCTTATGGGCGGCATCGGCGACGACATCCTCGACGAAGGCGAGGACGCCGCCGGAGCCAATCTCCTTCTCGGCGACGTCGGCTTCGATCAGCTCACGGGCGGCGGGGGCAACGACACGCTCGATGGTGGCGCCGACGACGACACTCTGACCGGCGGTGGCGGCGACGACAGCTTGCTCGGGGGCGACGGCAATGACGTCATGATCGCCGGGGCGGGCGCCGATACGCTGATCGGCGGAGCGGGGAACGATCTCGCCGAGGCGGGAGACGGCGACGATTCGGTTGTCGGGGGGCTCGGTGCCGATACCGGGCAGGGCGGCGCGGGCAACGATATTGTTTCCGGCAATGGGGGCAACGACCTCCTGTTCGGCGGCATTGGCGACGATACGCTGATCGGCGGCGTCGGCGATGACGTGCTCGATGAAAGCGGGGACCCGGCCGGCGCCAATCTGCTGCAGGGTGGAGCCGGCCTCGATCAGCTCACCGGCGGCGGTGGCAGCGACACGCTCAATGGCGGTGATGACGCCGATACCCTGACGGGTGGCGCCGGAACCGACAGTCTGCTCGGTGGAGCGGGCGATGATCAGCTCTCCGGCAATATCGGCGACGATACCTTGGAGGGCGGCGACGGCGCCGACTTCGGTTCCGGCGGCGAAGGGGCGGACCTTATCGTCGGCGGTCTCGGCAACGACACCGGTGACGGCGGCACCGGCAATGACACGATCATCGGCGAAGAAGGCAACGATCTTCTGATCGGCGGCGACGGTGACGACTCCCTCTCGGGCGGTCTCGAGGGCGACACGCTCCAGGGTGGTGTCGGCGACGATCAGCTTTCGGGCGATGAGGGCGACGACAACCTTGCCGGCGGGGCGGGATCCGACACGCTGCTTGGCGGTGACGGCGACGACGTCATGGACGAACTTGCCGATCTCACCGGCGCCAACCTCTTCGACGGTGGTGATGGCGCCGACAGCCTCTATGGCGGCGGTGGCGCGGAAGTCTTCGCCGGCGGTGCCGGGGTGGACTTCATCGTCGCCGGAGCGGGGGGCGACAGTGTCTCGGGCGGTGCCGACAGCGACGTCATCGACGGTGGTGCGGGCGACGACACGATGTCGGGCGATGCCGGCGGTGATCGCCTTCTCGGCGGTGACGGCGTGGACATCCTGGATGAATCCGCCGATCTCGATGGCGGAAACGAGCTGTTCGGCCAGGCCGGGAACGACAGCCTTCTCGGTGGTAGCGGCGCGGACATGCTGGACGGCGGCGACGATGCCGACTCCCTTAGCGGCGGTGCCGGGACCGACCAACTGATCGGCGGCGCTGGCGACGACACCGTCGACGGCGGCGCCGATGCCGACACGCTCGATGGCGGCGCGGGTGAGGACAGTCTGATCGGCGGCGGCGGAGGCGACGTTCTGTCGGCGGGCGCCGGCAACGACACCGTGTCCGCCGGAGACGGCAACGATACCGCCGATGGCGGCGACGGCGCCGACCTCGTCGATGGCGATGCGGGCGACGACCTGCTGATCGGTGGTCTTGGCGACGATACCCTGCGCGGCGGCGTGGGGAACGACCAGATCGACGAAGGGGCGGATGCTACCGGCGCCAATCTGCTGGTCGGTGATGCCGGGACCGACCGGCTCACCGGTGGCGGTGGCAACGATACCCTGGATGGCGGCCTCGACGCAGACACTCTTTCGGGTGCCGGCGGGCAGGACAGCCTGCTTGGTGGCGACGGAGCGGACGTGCTCGACGGCGGGGTTGGCGACGATACCGCGGCAGGCGGTGCCGGCAACGATACCGCTTCGGGCGGGAGCGGCAACGACCTGCTGTCAGGTGACGACGGCGACGATCTTCTGTTCGGCGATGCCGGCGACGATACGCTCGATGGTGGTGACGGCGCGGATTCGCTCGATGAGGGCGCCGACCTCACCGGCTCGAACCTCCTTCTGGGCGGGGCCGGTTCCGATACCCTGACCGGCGGGGCCGCAGCCGACACCCTGGACGGCGGTACCGAGAACGACACCCTGAGCGGCGGTGGCGGCAACGACAGCTTGCTCGGCAGCGATGGTGACGACGTTCTGATTGCCGCCGACGGAAACGACACTGTCTTGGGCGGCATCGGCAATGACTTTGCGGCCGGCGACAGCGGCGACGATTCGGTCTCCGGCGGCGCTGGCAACGACACCGTCGACGGCGGTGCGGGTAACGACGTCGTTTCCGGCGACGACGGAGCCGATCTTCTGCTGGGTCGGGACGGGGACGACACCCTTCGCGGCGGTGCCGGTGCGGACATCCTCGACGAAAGCAGCGACGCGGCGGGGTTCAATCTTCTCGAAGGCGGTGACGGCGCCGACAACCTGACCGGCGGTGGCGGGGCCGATACCCTCGACGGCGGTATCGACGACGATACCCTGAACGGCGCTGAGGGAGCCGACAGCCTGCTGGGCGGTGCCGGCAACGACAACCTGGTCGGCGGGTCGGGTGACGATACGGTCGTCGGCGGCGCCGGCGACGACACCGGCCAAGGCGGCGAAGGCACCGATCTGGTTACCGGCGGTGACGGCGCGGATCTTCTGACCGGCGGTTCCGGCAACGACGAGTTGCGGGGCGGCGCCGGCGACGATGTGCTGGACGAAAGCGCCGACGCGACCGGCGACAATCTTCTCGTGGGCGATGAGGGCCTCGACCGGCTTACCGGCGGCAGTGGCAACGACACGCTCGATGGCGGTCTCGATGCCGACACCCTCACTGGCGGCGGTGGCGGCGACAGCCTGCTCGGCGGAGATGGTGCCGACATTATGTCGGGCGGTATCGGCGACGATACGGTCGAGGGCGGCTCCGGCAACGACACCGGCGATGGCGGTTCCGGTAACGACCTGCTGCGCGGCGATGATGGTTCGGATGTGCTGGTGGGCGGCACAGGCTCCGATTCGCTCTTCGGCGGTGCGGATGCTGATGTCCTTGACGACTCGACCGATGCTCTTGGATTCAACCTGCTCGATGGCGGGACCGGCGACGACAGTCTGTTCGGTGGCGGCGCGGCCGATACGCTTCTCGGCGGAGACGGCGCGGATTTCGTCATTGCCGGGCTGGGCGCGGACAGTGCCTTCGGCGGCGCCGGTGACGACGTCATAGATGGTGGCGGCGGAAACGACGTCCTGTCCGGTGGAGCCGGAGCCGACCGTGTCATGGCCGGTGACGGCAACGACACCGTGGACGAGTCGGCCGATCTCGACGGCGGCAACGAAGTCTATGGCCAAGCCGGTGACGACAGCCTGCTGGGCGGCGCTGGCGCCGACATGCTGGACGGTGGCGCCGGTGCCGATGATCTCTCAGGCGGTGATGGCGCCGATACGCTTCGCGGCGGCGCGGATGACGATCGGGTACAGGGCGGCATCGGCGATGATGTTCTCGCCGGTAATGCAGGCAACGACACCGTGCTCGGCGGCGACGGCAATGACCTCGTCGACGAGTCCGATGATCCGACCGGCAGCAACCTCCTGGAAGGTGGGGCCGGGCTTGACAGCCTGATCGGCGGAGGTGGCGCCGACCAGATCGATGGCGGCGCAGACGCCGACTTCCTGCGTGGCGGCGGAGGCAACGATACCGCTGACGGCGGACTTGGCGACGACATGGTCCAGGGCGAGGACGGTGACGACCTCCTGGTCGGCGGTGCCGGGTCGGACACGCTGCTGGGTGGCTCCGGCAACGACGTTCTCGACGAACTGGTCGATACCGGCGGCGGCAACTTCATGGACGGCGGTGACGGGGCCGACAGCCTGTATGGCGGTGCCGGTACCGAGATTCTCGCGGGCGGTGCCGGGAACGACTACGTCGTCGCGGGTGCCGGAAACGACAGCGCTCAGGGCGGGATCGGCGACGACACCGTCGATGGCGGCGAAGGCGACGACTTCGTCACGGGCAATGAAGGAAACGACGTGATCGCCGGCAGCGGCGGTTCCGACATCCTGATGGGGGGTGTCGGCGACGACATCCTCGATGAAAGCGGCGACGGGGCCGGGGCCAATCTGCTGATGGGCGAGGCCGGCTTCGACCAGCTCACCGGGGGTGGCGGCAATGACACCCTTGATGGTGGCGACGATGCGGACACCCTCTCCGGCGGCG
>MDTD01045231.1_pt1 | contig 56704 bp, 47 predicted proteins | sample 811221 | NCBI WGS metagenome assembly MDTD01 (sample SAMN05326646, study PRJNA326480) | marine metagenome | isolation source: seawater | place: Pacific Ocean: South West | collected 2011 | reverse complement strand
TTCACCAATGACTGCTTCTTCACCAATGACTGCTTCTTCACCAATGACTGCTTCTTCACCAATGACTGCTTCTTCACCAATAACTTCGTCAGCATCATTTTGGTAGGGGTCTAGTTCTTTATCCGTGAAGGAAACTTCTTCATCTTTTAAATCTGAGCCCTCTGATTCATAAAAACCCTTAAGAAGTCTGCATACCTCTTCTCCATTAATATCACTTTCTTCTTCTTTCAATGAAAGGTCTTTCCTAAATTGATTAAATATTTCAAAGGCCATGGGGTAAGAATTCGACATGCTTGGTGTCGTTAATTTAGAAACGTCGTCCAAGATGTAAAGAGAAATGGCTTCTATTTCCTTCGCCTCTGATAAGTAGTTAAACCAAAAACCAGATGAAGTGGAACATATATTTTTCCAGGATGTCTCATCACTTATCCATGCTTTTGCAGAGTTTATTCCTGTTTTCCACCTGAGAGAAAAAGCAAGGTAATTCTCGAAACTACTCATTTGAATACTAACAACGCGACCCTCGTTCCCTGACTCTTTCTTTACAAAGTTCAAAATGCTTTTTATGGCCAGGTTTAGTTTTAATGAAAAATCTTTGAGGTCTACTCCCTCTTTTTGGAGATTATTAAAGAGAGCTTCAAGGTTTCCTTTAATCCGATCTTTATCATCACACTGAAATTCAGTCGTAAATATTTTTTGCCCTGACGGGAAAATGCTATAAATTCCACCATAGAAAGGTCTAGCAAGAAGAGTTAGAAAGTTCTTAAATACTGTACGCCCTCTATCTATTGGAATAAATAAACCTGGTACAAAGCTATTGGCAGGATCATGCTTTTTGTTGAAACTTATTATTCTTAACTCACCCCTCTCAATTCTTTTTTCAAAATTTGTGGGAAGTTGAAATGGCAGCTCTCTCAGCCAAGCTGGAGGAACCAAAACGGAAAAGATACCTTCCATTTTCATCCGGCTCAACTCTACAACCCAATCTATTTGCTCTATGTTCCAAAGTTTAACAACATTGTATCTTGCACTTTTTAATAGTATTTCGGTAAGTTCTTTTTCGTTAAAAGAATAATGGTCAAAAACTTTTTTTACATACAAAATGGTATGAGTCTTTTTGTTCAATAAAGCCTGTTCAGGCTGGATCTCGATTTCTTCATCACCCAAACTTAGCTCTTCCCTTTCATCTGTTTCAGTTAGAACCGGTCCATCCAATTCAATTTCCTCTTCCTCGAAATAGAGATTGACAACCTCTTTATCAAAGTTAGATGGAAGTGCCTTTTCGGTTGTTGTAGAAACGAGTATTTCTTGAGTTGTCTCTTTCTCCTCGACCTTATCTTGCCCCTTCAGCCTCATCTCTGTAAAGATATCGACACCAAGAGAATAAGCATTGTCTATGGCCGGAACTGAGTTCTCACCATCGATCGCAAAACTGTACAAAATAAGAGCTTCCACTTCACTTGTTTTAGGAAAAAAGTTAAACCAGCTACCGGAAGTCGAAGAGCATATTTTCTTCCAAACTGGTATATCCTTTGACCAATCCAAAACAGAGTTTTTGCCTGTCTTCCATCTTATTGAGAGAGCAAAAAGGTTATTAGCATAACCCATTTTCATTTCTACATTTTTAGGAGGGTTTGGTTCAATCATTGTCACAGCGTGAAGAATAGTTTTTGCACCAACTGCTACTTTAGTTTTATGAAGCATAAGCTTTCTAGCTTTCTTCATTAAACTATCATATAAGGTATCCAAAGACTTTGAAGCTCTGTTCAACTCAGTTGTTTTGGCCATTGAATAAATATTTGTATTAACTGGAAACAAAGCATGAATTCCAGAGTAGTGAGCTTGACCCACAAGAGGAACCATCCCTTCTAATATTAAACTTCCTCGATCACTTGGTATGGAGAGAATCGGTAACTTAAAATAGGGTAACTCGCCCTTTTTTTGAAGACAAGAAATCCTTAATTTTCCATCTCTAACATGCTTGATAAATAAATCTGGCTCATTCTTTCCTTCAAGAAGCCAAAGTGAGGGGACAAAAAGAGTAACGACTTCATCCCCAACAAGGGAGACAGCCTCGTTCATCCAATTCTCTTGAGTTGCATTCCAGTTTTGTATCTTAACACCGCCGCTAGCTTCGATAATAGAGCTCAAATCCTTTAGAGTTACCCCATGCCCTGAAATTGCAGTTTTCACGACATAAATACCATGGCCAGTTCCTATTTCCATTTTTTCTGTTTCTGGTCTTACATCACGTTCTTCTAACTCTTCTTTTTTAATTCCAACATACTTCTTCAAAATTAAGTTTTGGGAATCAGCGATCCCAAAAGTTTCAATTAATGAGTTAACTGAACTTCCACCCACAGGAAAAATTTTTAAACCTAAAGAGTAAGCATTCGTAATTTGTGGAAAAGAGTTTTGAGCGTCCATTGCAAAAGAAATTAACCCAAAAGCCTCAATAGTATTATTTTCTGGAAAAAAATTAAACCAAAGAGAACTGGTGGATGAAGCAATTCCTGTTAAAGAATTATTTTCCTCAACTAGCGCTTTAACATTAGATAAACTCGTTTTCCAGCGGCATGAAAAGCCAAATAAGTTATTAGCAAAACCTAAACTTATTTCTATTTTATCAGGCCTTTTTGCTTCATGATCATAAATCCATCTTATGAGTGACTTTAAAGCGATACTTACCTTAACTTTGTGAAGCATTAGCTTTTTAACTTTTTTAAGAAATTCTTTAAAAAGTTGTTCTAGATCAAATGAGAGTGTCTCTAGACCCGTTATATTATTATGGGCCAAAACTTCTGTTTGTTGAGGAAAGAAAGAGTGTAAACCTCTATCTACACTATCTCCCATTAAATTTACCATGGCTTCAAGAATTAAACTTCCCCTATCGCTAGGTATACTTAAACTAGGAAATGTGTAATTAGGGGCATCAAGCTTTTTATTAAAATAAACAATTCTAACCCTTCCAGAATTCAAAGCATCAAGAAAGTCTCCGGGAAGACTATCGGGAGCAGTTAGGGCCCAAACAGATGGAATGATTACAGTTGAAACACCATTACTGACAAGGTTGGAGATCTCTTTAACCCAATTACCCTGGTGAGCATTCCACTCAACTATCTCTACATCTTCAATAGTCTCTAGAAGCAAATTAAGGTCTTGAAAACTAATTCCTTGCCCTAAAACAGACCTTTTACTTACATAGATTGTATGGTTCATTCTTTTCCCTCTCCATCAACCTTTTTTGAAAAACTCTCAACAGCTTTAACACCCTCCTGAAACTCTTTTTCAGAGACTGATAAAACAAAACGGCAATAATCAGGTATACCTGTCCATTCACTACCATTTATAAGGATACCTGTAGAGAAAAAGAATGCCTCGTAAAAATTTTGTGAATTTAAAATATAATTTTTTTCTTCGGAAAAGTGACTAGAATTAACTGTTATTTTCTTCCCAAAATAACTTCTTGGAGCAGCCACTAAAAAAAGGCCTCCTTCCGCAGGAAGCACATCCCAGCGGGCTTCCTTAAGCTTTTTAGTTAAAAACAAAGCTCGATTTCTTAGAAGAGATCTTTGCTCGGCCAGAAATGTTACAAGTGAGGGATGTGAATCATTAAACTTCTTTATAATCTTCTTCACTGCGTAAAGTGTAGCGAAATGAGGCTCAAATGAATTCATTTCGCTTAAGTTTTTGGCAATTTCTGAATGAGAACAAAGGGCATAACCAAAACGTAACCCACCAGCTGCGAAAAGCTTTGAAACACCTCCAAGCATTACCCATTCAAAATCATCATTAAGAACTTTTCCAATTTTTGTCATTTTAATTGTAGAATCAAACTCTAAACCATTAAAAACATGGTCCAAAATAAGCCTTGCTTGATGGGACTTGATGACTTCAATAAGCTCAATAATCTCCTCTTCTCTATAAAGGGCTCCAGTTGGGTTTACTACTGGAAAGTTTAAAAATACGTATGCTCCTTTTTTATTTTCTAAGGCCTTATTAAGAGCTGATGGGGTAAATTTAAATGAATCCTTCTCTTCGGTTGAAAAAGTAGAAGCATCCGCTCCCACAAATCCTGCACAAGCGACAAATTCTCCATAGGCACCCTGTGGAAAAATTATAGGATATTTCTCTATTGCACAAATTTTACTCAGGGAGTGAAAAAGTGGCGCAATACCATTGCCATAAATAAATGATTTTTTGTGCAGTTCTCCTCTAGTGAAGCCAAAAGACTTTTCAAACATTCTTTTTAGATCTTCATCAGGTTCATAATCTTGTTTGTTTAAAGAAAATGGATTTCTTAAAAAGCCTTCAAACAAATCAATTCTTAAATCCTTCGGAATAGGAAAACTATTTTCTCCATAGTCAAGCCTTACTGTCTTATCATCACGAGGCAATCTCTCTCTCGCCATTGAAGGGTGCTCCATCATTTCAACAGCATCTACTGCCAAGGGCTTAAATTTTTTTTCAATATCGTTCGAAACACCTCTTTTAAGAGAAACTTCTTTTTTTTGTCCATCCTCTAAAAGTCTAAAACTTAATAGTTCATCGAGAAGAACTTCATAATAAAACTGGGTTAAAATTGGTGTTCGACTATAAGATAATTCTGCGGCTGAATTCAACTGCTGTACTAAAGGAGCGTTGCCGATTAGAGAAAAACAAAGCCTTAAATTTTCATAAACCCTATTTTTAAATAAGTCGCAATTTATAATCACATGATCTGGCAAAGACTTTTCTCTTAAATAGGAAAGGATTGCATTCTTTTGTGGCTGACTTGAAATATCAAAATAATCAGACATATCCAGGATAAGGCGTGTAGAATTTTCTTTCGTTACATTAAAAATTCTTTCAACATTTTCTTCCAACTCATTTTCAAAAGTATTAAAAAAACAAACAAGTAAATCTGGTTTTAATTTTTCAACTAAGTCTTCAATCAACTTTACTCTTCTCGGGCAAGCGAACGACTCTACTTCCCAGGGGTAAAACTCACTCATTCTTTTTAGTTGTGGATCTTGATCAAAAAGAACTTCATCTATAAGAACTAATTTGGGCCTGTAAAGGAGAAGAATATTATTTATACACTCGTGCCTCGATGGAGAAATTAAAATTTGATCTTGATTGACAGGCAAATGATAATAAGAAGTCAGAAAGCGCGACAGTTTCATTCTCAATTCAGATCGGCCTTGAGTTTTCTCATAGGGGAGAAGTGAAGGTGATCTTAATACTTCAGATAGTTCAGATAAAAAGTTTACTCTTTCCTCAAAAATATCTTTCTCATTAGAGTAAAGGTCCATAAGCTGCTTTGCTTCTGAAAAAGAATCACTCTCTAAAAAGTTTAAAATGTTCTTCACTTCTCTTCTTTTCGGAAGATGGGCTTCATAAACACTTAACGAATGTGCTATTCTTCCACCATTTTTAGAAAAGACCTCTGCTGTTTGGGCATTAATAGGCTCTCTTGCATCAAGACCCATAAAAAACTCAAACTTATGACCCGTCCTTTTTTCAATTTCTACAAGGACTTTAATATCAGTATCTTCGGCTTGAAGAACCTTTGTTGACCATAGTTTATTTACTGTAAAACCTCTTCTCTTAAAGAGTTCTTCCAAAATAGCTGTCCCAGGTCTCCCTCCCAAATTCATTATAACAGACCCTCCTGCCTTGAGAACTTGTAGTGACTCCTCAAGTGCCGAGGCGATTAGCCCTAAACCGAACTCATCTTCAAGGTGACCTTTGATACTGCAATAATTACTTAAGTCGTAAAGCTGTTCATCGCTTGAATGCTCAGAAATATTTTGGATTAACTTTTCTGGATCAGGACTTAAAACCTGGGGAATACACCCAATAACTTTATCAAGAAATATTTCTTTTTCAATTATGAGAGAAAGAAGGTCACTTTCTTCAAAAAGGACACTCTCCCATAAATTTTTCCCTGAATAAGTTTTAGCTGCTTTACCATCTTGATCAAACGAATTAAAAGCTAAGTTTAGTTTTGCACAAATTATGGCCCTTGGGTTTATGTCCAAACCATAAATAAAATCTAAGTCTGTATTTAAAGCAAGAGATAAACATATCCAGCCATTTCCACAACCCAATTCAGAAATTTTCTTCCCTGTAAAAGTCGAGTGCGGCAACCTGGATAAACCTTCATAAAAAGTAAATGACCACTCCTCAGGGGAAAAGATACTAGGGAATTGAATCAACCTAAGTTTATTTCTGTGACCTCCCAAAAGAATCGTTTTAAAATTAAAGTGATACTTCTCTAAAAAGATGTCTTTATCATTCTCTTTTTCATAGAATTCAAAAAGAAGATTAAGGCACTCGTAGGTGTTTTTAATTTCCTCTATCTCAGTAGATTCGAATAGAATTCCCTTAAAAGCTTCATAAGCTTTTTGACTGGATAATTCACACTCTTTAAGAAAATTTTCAATAGAAAAATGGGTCATGAAATCTTAATCCTTTTCATTCTAATATGCTCTCTTCAGGACAGAAAAAAATCAAGAAAAACCTAGGTTTACAATTTTTCAATGGCAATTTAGTCAAGTTAAATATTGTGCTTGATTCATACTTTTTAGTTTCAGCAAACTACTAAAGAATCCGAATATAACTCGGAGAGAACTGAATGATTGAATCACTACAAAAACTTTTCAAGTCAACTATAGGAAGAGCTCTTATTTTAAGGATTCTAGTTTTTAGTGGCCTTGTGACTCTTTTTATAAGTATTTACCAAGTTTATGATGATTATTCGCATGCAATTTCATCAATTGAAAAAGAAATTGGTCAAATTAAAAAGGCTTACCAAAGCCCTTTAGCGCATAGTCTATGGAACTTTAATACAAACCAAATTAAACAAATTATAAGTGGGCTTGCAAACTTTCCGTCAATTACCTTTATCGAGGTCACAGACAGTGCTGGAGATTTTCAGTTCTCAGCTGGGTCTAAGGAATCAAACATCCTGATTTTTGAATTTCCGCTTTTCTTCAGCTCCAAGTACAGCAAAAAACAAGAAGTTGGTTCAATCTACATTCAATCTTCTAAAAAACCTGTTTTAGAAAAAATTAGAAATAGAGTGTTAATAATATTATTTTCACAAGGTATTAAAACTTTTATTGTCTCTATATTTATTATCATACTCATTAAGGTTAGTATCACAGACCATCTTCACGATATATCTGAGACCCTAAGTCAATTTAAAACAGGGGACATTAATACTTTCCAAAAAGACAATAAATTTAGTGTCATTTCTCTTCAAAAGAAAACCCAGGATGATGAAATTGATATCGTTGTAGAAAAATTGAACATTTTCATAACTGAACTTTATAAGTCAACGGCTGAAATCCATTCTCTTAACTTCAATCTCGAAAAACTAGTGGATTTAAAAACTAAGGAACTCAGATCGGCCCTTCTTCAAAATGAAAACCTAATTAGAGTTCTTATACATGACATCGGAAACCCATTGAGTGGAATAATTTTTTCAATTGATCGACTTACTAGACAATATACTTTAAAGGAGCCCATACAAGGGTCTAAGCTAAAACTAGCCCAGGAAAGCTGTGACAAGATTCTAGAAATCATTAACTTTGTCAAAGATATAAAGTCTTTAGAGTCTGGGAAAAAACAACTTACTCTTAGCAAAATTGACTTATTTCCCATTATTGAAAATATTAAAGAGAATTTTCACCACCAATTTAGAAATAAAAAGCTAGAACTTAAAACAATATATTCCAAAAAGCCTTTTTTTGTTATGGCCGAACGAATTAGCTTATCAAATAGCGTTCTATCCAACCTTGTTTCCAACGCTATCAAATTCTCTCACTTTGGATCAGTAATCACCATCGAGTGCTTTTTTATGGAAAATAAAGCTTTTGTAGCAATAAAAAACTTAAATGCAAAAATTCCACCCGAAATTTTGACCAACCTCTTCGACTTTCATAAAGCGACAACAATTAAAGGCCTTGCAGGAGAAGAGGGTACAGGCTTCGGCCTTCCTATTGTAAAGATGTTTGCGCAATACAATAATGGCGATATCACAGTAAGTTCAACAAAAGAGGAAACAGTCTTCACTCTAAGCCTTCAATTGGCCAAATAAAATTAGTCACTCAAAAGTTTCAAAGTCTTATTTCACTTTCGGACAGTTATCGTCTTTTCTCTTCTCTAAGTCCAAAACGACAGCTTTTTTAAATGGATGCCCTTCATCCAAAAGATAACTTAAGCTTTCTTTGTAATCTTTTATGTCACAAACCTCAATGTTCAAAAAAAGCGTTTTAAAAATCTTCGGAAAAAGTTGCCCAGGAGTTTGAACATGATGAAGGCCTCCACTATAAATAAAGCCAATTTTTCCTTCATCAAGCCTTCTTATAATATCTGAAACCCCGGCCCTCATAGACATTTCATTTCCATAAAAATCAAGACCTGTTTTCCTCATCATTCTACCTTCAGGTGCTATAAGAATGATATCGTCGCTTTTCATTTGAGATAAAAAGTTATCCCAAGTGTGATCTCTCTTTCTTGAAATTGAAACCATCCTTGGAACTAAGTTTTTGTAAAACCATCCTACGATTGGCCTCTCAAGAGTTTTATCAGCTCCAGGAGCTAGAAATCTTGATGAACCAAGCCACAATAAATTAACAGGCGCAACTCCTAAAAAAAGCGGTTCATAAAGACTCGTATGGTTTATAAGCATAATTAACCTTAACTTCGTCCAGTCCGGATCCTGATCACCAATATATTTTCCCTCAAACTTGTAAAATATCTGACTTATGAATTTTACGAAAAGAAGGATAAAAAATATTGAAAGCCGTTTAATTATTTTTAAAACCACAACCTCTACCCCTTGCTACCGCTAAAACCAGGAACTGGAGAAGCCTAAGACTGTAAAACAACAAAAGCCCAAGTGCAAGAAACGCTTCACAATGTAGATAATCGAATAGATCATTTAAAGAATACAATCTCATTTAAATTTAGGAGTTACAAAATTGAAAACTTGGAAACTTATTGTGCATGGAAGGGTTCAAGCCGTTGGCTATAGACAAAGTGTCGTAAACTTTGTGAAGTCTTATTCTAACCCCATTTTCGGTTACGCGAAAAACCTGAGAGATGGAACGGTCGAGGTCTTGGCAACTGGAGAAGAAAAGTCTCTAGAGGATCTTGTCAGATCTTGTTACAAAGGGAGTATTATTTCAAAAGTCACAACTATCGATGTTTACAAAGACGCAGAAAACAAAAACCATTTGGATGACTTTAGGATAGAGTACTAACAACACGCAAAATAGGATAAGAATCAGTTACTCTTTTTCATGCACGCTATCAAGGTCTCTGTTTAAACAGGGGTCTGCTCCACACTCCAAAAGTGAAATGAGAGAGTCTGTAGCGTCATGAACCATAGCTTTTTGAACTGGGCGTAGCCCACATGGAAGCACCTCATCTGGATCTCTACCATGATTTAGGAAGTGCTCCACACCTCTTACCTCATCTCTTTTGAGAAAATACTCAAACAAATCAACAATCATAAAAAGTTGCTCCAATAAACATCTATGACATGAAGTTTAAAGAATGTAATGAAAAGTATCTTAAAAGAAAAGTTTTTTCTCTTGAGCCTTGGGTAAAAATACTTTCTGTTTATTTTCTTAAACTAAAGTAAATCACCTCCTCAATCTTCAAGGTTTAAATAATAGTTCACTAATTCATCATGAGATTTAAAGCAAGGAGCCGTAGCTCCATCTAAAGGGTAACGCCCTTTAATAAGGTTTGCCTTTAGCCCCCTCAAAGAAATAATATCAGTCAATTTATCTCCAATCATAAGACTTTTCTCCAGGTGGACCCCATACTTTTCAGCAGCACTTAACAACATTCCTGGATTTGGCTTTCTAAATAATGAGACCCCTTTTAAAAGTTCATCTTTTGCTTTGGGGTGAAAAGGACAAAAAAACCATCCGTCAACCTCTGCACTTCTCTTTTTCATTTCTAAGTCCATCCACTTATGTAGAGAGACCACATTTTCTTCAGAGAAAAAGCCTCTTGCAACTCCAGATTGGTTAGTTACAACAAAAACCCACCACCCTTTTTCTTTAAACAGTTTAATAAGAGGGAAAACACCTTCAATAAAATGAACCTTATCCTTCGAACTTATATACCCAAGGTCTTCATTTATGATCCCGTCCCTATCCAAAAACAAAGCCGGCTTCTTAGAGGTCTTTTTGATCAATTCATTAGTTTTTTTTGGTAGAGGAATACCTTCAACAAAACAACAGTCACTAAAAAAGGAATCTGTAAATAAAAACCTATCCGTTAATTGGCTGCTGGAAGAAGCAGCTTTTTTTAAGGTTTCAACCTTCATCCAAGCAATACCTATTTCTCTATAACAATCTTTATACCCAATACTCTGTTGATGAACCCTTTTTAATCCATCTTTTTGACCACCTACAAGCTCGTTATTTAAATCTAAAAAGCCTGGGTTGCTTTCATCATTTTGCTCGATGGAAAAACCTAATAATTCAATAGAGGATGTTCTGGACACATGGAGAAATAAGTCCAAATCATAAGAGAAAGCATTAGAAAAGACTTTTAAAGAAGGAAAGTCAAAACTACTAAAATCACTTTGGATTTTAGCAAGACAAAATGGTCCTTTTGCTTTCGAAGGTTCATAAAAAAATAAAAACTTCTCACTTGGATTACGGTTATCCAAAAATTCACAAAAGTCTTTGTTTGACTTGAAACTTAAAACTTCTTTATTTTTGCTTTCCAAACTCAAACTCCTTAAAAATTTGGCCAAATTTTTAACTCATTTTTTTTACCGAACAATTAACCTTCATGGCCGGGACAGTAAATATATTCATAGGTTTTACCCTTATCTGAAGGACAAAGGTTTTTAACCTTATTTCAAAAGAACTTAAACCCCTCTTAAGTTTTTCAATTGTAATATTTTCTAGTTCTTGAGAGATTTTTTGATTCGTTACAATATCAATTTCCTTCAACTGATACCTTTCTTTTTCACCCTTTAAGCACTTTTCTCCATGATAGCAGGTTATTTGAATTATATTTTCAAGACCCATTCCCAACAAAGGAAAAAGGGCCTTTTTAAACTTCTCTTTATCTTTTTTAAAAAACACTATAAACGCGTTATAAAACTCTTGGATTACTCTATGATAATGTCCCTGAACTAAAACGAGGTCATCCTTAGACAACTGACCTGGAAGAGAGCTTTTTCCCGCTTCTTCCCACTCTTCACCAAATTTTCCTTCAAAAGTGAGGCCTACCTTGTCGTAAAGCTGATAGCTCATCTCTAAAAAGCTTTGCTCAACAAATTGAGAGACTTTTTGCTGTAAATTTGAAGCTTCTTGGAACTCCGAAAAGTATTTTCCAATGAAGCTCCTAACACCACCGCTTTTAGTATTTACAAAAGCTTTCGTCTTACATAGCTTCAAGCTCAATAAATGTTCTTTTCCCTCATCAGTTATGGCCAATAGGTCTGCTTCCTTTAATCGGTCCCTTCTTTTAAACTCTGGACACTTTCCCACCACAAAAATTTGATGGATATTTTTCGGGAGTATAGAAAAAGATTCTTCAGCAGTTTCTCGAGCAAGTATTGGGAGGCGTTTAACAAGCTCTGGGTCATACTCTCTAAGGTATTTCTCATAAGTAATGAGTTGAGACCTTAAAGGACCCCCAAACCCCTTCAAAAACTGAGATTCCCTAAGATACTTCCTCGACAACCAGGAACCGACCAGAAATTCAAATAAATTTCCTTTAAATTCATTGATCGCTGCTTCCTTTTGACTCAAGGTTGCTTTGCCTACCCCTGAAAAATTTAAAGGCCTTTTCACTTTTTGGACCTCATCTGAAAAAAGATGTTTTCAATGCCTCAACCCTGTTTTAGACTACGCGGGATTGAATTTCCAGAGATTGGGCATCAAATAGAGGCCCAAAGGACAAGGTAATGAAGCCCTTTCCACTCATTTTGGAGTCCATAAAAGACCTCAGTGAAGGTCAGGTCCAAGATGTTTTTAAGCTTGCCAAATCCTTTAAAAATGGTTCTGAACCAGAGGGGGCTCCTTTTTCTTCCAATCTGCCTAAGACAGGAAAAGCTCACTTTCAATCAAAAACTCCTCTTATAGCTACTTTTTTCCAAGAGCCATCAACTCGAACAAAAAACTCTTTTGCCATTGCAGCAAAAAGGTTAAAAACAGACTATGTCGACTTAGCACCGCAGTCTTCAAGCCTTAAAAAAGGTGAGGACTTGGAGCAAACCTTCATAACCCTTAAGTATCAGGGTGTTAACCTACTTATTTGCCGATCACCTTTGGAAAAAATAAGTAGTAGGGTCAAATTACCAAACGTAGCTTATATAAACGGTGGGGATGGAAAAAATGAACACCCTACCCAAGCCCTCTTAGATGCTTTTTCCATTATAGAAAGCGGTTTGGACCTCTCTAGGACTACCGTTGCTCTGATTGGAGATGTCCTCCACTCTAGAGTGGCCCACTCCCTGATGAAACTCATCCCTAAATTGGGAGGAAAAGTTTTAATTTGTGGCCCTAGCGACTGGCTCCCAAAAGAAGACTTAGGACCCTCTATTGAAAGTGTTTCTTCACTTGAAGAAGCCATTCTAAGAGCAGATGTCCTTTATCCTCTTAGGATACAAAAAGAGAGGCACAAAGGCACCGTTCAAAATGAAGAGTATTTTATTAAGCATTTTAAGGTCAGCTTGAAAAAGCTTAAAGATATGAATAGAACCCCTCTTGTCTTTCACGCGGGGCCTTTTAACATAGGAGTAGAAATCGACCAAGACCTTCTCGATTCACCCTTATTTCAAGCATATAACCAAATTGAAAACTCAATATATATTAGAATGTCCATCATCCAACTCATGTTACAAGAGTTTGGACAATCCTAAAAAGGTAAGATCATGACAACGAAAGAACAATTATTTTTAGAGTCTTTGGAAAAGACTCCTGGTTTTTTGCACTTTGAAGATGGAACTTCTTTTTCTGGAACACTCAATATTGAAAGCAATGACCCCCGTTTAGAAAAAGGAATATGGGGGGAAGCTGCTTTTACGACAGGCATGACCGGATACCAAGAAACAATGACGGACCCATCTTTTTTGGGACAACATATTATTTTTAGCTCACCCCATATTGGGAACTATCCTTCCGATGAAAAAGTAAACCAATCAAATAGTTGTCATGGAACATCGATTATAGCCAAAAGCTTTTCTCCAAATAAGTTTCTTATGGAATGTGAAGCCCCACTTTTTACATGTCATGATACCAGGGCACTTGTTAAGTTTATAACTGGAAAGAAAGGCAATCATAAATCTGTTATTACAGTTAACTCGAAAAGCCCCAGTTCCGAAGAGTTTGAGAAAGAGGAACTTAAATGCAACCGATTAGACTTGGTAAGTTCGGAAGGACCCTCAAAAGTCCTTATGCCTGGAAAAAACCCTATTGTCCTCATTGATTATGGTTGTAAAAAAGCCATCATAAATAATCTAAAAAACCTAGGGTTTCCTCTCGTTATTGTAGGACACAAAACAAAAGCTTCAGAAATTTTAGATTTTAAACCAAGAATGATTTTCCTCTCCAATGGACCTGGAGATCCAAGGTCCTACTCAACTCAAATCGAAGAGGTAAAGAAGCTGCTCACTTTTCAAATTCCAATAAGAGGAATTTGCCTTGGTCACCAATTAATCACTCTAGCTCTTGAAGCATCTATAATAAAATTACCATTTGGCCAAAGGGGTGTTAACCATCCTTGTATCGAACATGAGACTGGTAAAGTTATCATAACCAGTCAAAACCATGGTTACGCTGCTTCAAAAGAAGAACTTACGAGCAAATTTTCTGCCGAAAATAATATCTTAGGTAAAGAACTTTTTATTTCATATACATCTCTCTTTGATAACTCAGTAGAAGGCATCTCATCAACCGATCATTTTCTCAAAACAGTTCAGTTTCATCCTGAAGCTTACCCTGGTACACATGATGGAGATGGTTTTTTTAAAGAAATAAAAAATTACCTAACTGAGAAACAAAACCCAATTGAAGTTTCTAGTCTAGAGAAAGTAGTAGATTTAAGCTCAGGCTACAAGAAAGAAGTCCCTTATTCAAAGGTCCTAATTATTGGTTCCGGGCCTATAAAAATTGGCCAAGCTTCTGAGTTTGATTATTCAGGAACTCAAGCCTGTAAAGTTCTAATGGCCCTGGGAATAGAGGTTGTTCTTTTAAACTCAAACCCCGCGACCATTATGACCGATTCAGAAATGGCCACCAAAACCTACCTTGAGCCTATTACCAAAGAAACGCTCAAAAAGATTGTTGAAAAAGAAAATATCCAAGCTGTTCTTTCCACCTTGGGAGGTCAAACGGCACTAAACCTTTGTATTGACCTTGAAGAAGAAGGCTACTTTAAAAAGAACAATGTCGCTCTTCTTGGCGCGAATACGGATACCATTAGAAAAACAGAAGACAGAGAGCTTTTTGCAAAAGAACTTTTAACACTTGGTTATCACACAGGAGAAAGGTACTCAGCTTTTAGCCAAGATGAATGTATACAACTAGCTCATGACCAAGTTGGTTTTCCCCTCATCATTAGAAGAGACTTTGCTTTAGGAGGGAAAGGAGCTGCCCTTGTTTACAATGAGAAGGAACTTATCGAAGTCTTTTCAAGCGACATCAAATTTCCCATTACTCTTGAGCGGTCTTTAGTTGGCTGGAAAGAGATTGAACTCGAAGTCATGGTTGATAAAGAAAAAAATGGGGTTATAATTTGCTCCATTGAAAATATCGATCCATGTGGTGTTCATACTGGAGATAGTATTACAGTTGCTCCTGCTCAAACGATAAGTGATCAACTATATCAAAACCTTAGGACGATGGCCCTTAATGTAGCAAAACACATGGGTGTTGTTGCCGGCGGAGCAAACGTTCAGTTTGCTATCAATCCTCATAATGATGATGATATTGTTGTTATTGAAATGAACCCGAGAGTCTCAAGGTCTTCAGCTTTGGCTTCCAAAGCGACTGGTTACCCGATTGCAAAAATTTCGGCCCTACTCTCCCTTGGGTATACTCTTAAAGAAATTCTTAACGATATAACAAAAGCCTCTCCAGTAGCTTTTGAACCGACACTTGATTATGTAGCTGTAAAAATACCTCTTTTTCCTTTCAGCAAATTTCCAACGTCTTCTAAGGTATTAGGTCCTCAAATGAGATCTGTGGGAGAAGTTCTGTCACTGGGAAGTACCTTTAATGAAGCTTTTATGAAAGCACTAAGGAGTCTGGAACTAGGACTTGAAATTCCTGAACTTTCAAGGATTCCCAATATACCACTTGATTTGAATCAGGACTTTCTAACAAAAAGACTATCTTCGCCCCATCAGTTATCCTTACTAACTTGTATGGAAGCTTTAAGAAAAGAAGTAAGCTTGAATAAAGTCCACGAGCTTACCCAAATTTCGCCTTGGTTTTTAGAGCAAATTAATGTTCTCGTTAATGCTGAAAATAAAATCAGAAACAGAAAAAATAAAGAAATTAAAAACATTACCAAAGAAGAGATGCTTAGCTACAAAAAACTAGGGATGAGTGATAAGCATATTGCGACCCTCCTTGAGAAAACTCAAAAAGAGGTCCTCTCCTTTCGCTTAGAAAATAACCTATCTCCTGTTTATAAAGCAGTTGATACATGTTCAGGGGAATTCTTCGCTGAAACTCCTTATTTTTATAGTACTTACACCCAAGTTTGTGAAGCATCTCCTTTAAGTAAAAAAGGGAAATCTGTAGCTGTCCTAGGATCAGGTCCTAATAGAATCGGTCAAGGCATCGAGTTTGATTATTCTTGTGTTAAATCGTGCCAACGACTTAGAGAAAAGAATACTCAAGCCATCATGATTAACTCAAACCCAGAAACAGTATCAACTGATTATGATAGTTCTGACCGCCTTTACCTTTCACCTCTTTACTCGGAAGATATTTTTGATATCCTTCTTCACGAAAAGCCTGACGGTATTATAACTCCCTTTAGTGGTCAAACAGGTATTGCTATAAGAGAACACATAGAAAAGAGCTTTAGAAAAGAATTCGCATCCTTTAATTTTTTAGGACCGAACCTTGAAAGCCTCCAGTTGACAGAAGACAGAAAACTTTTTAGTGACCTTCTAAAAAAAGTTAATATTTCCCAAACAAAAGCGGTGGAGGTTAAGGGCCATAAAGCTCTAATGAACGCAATTATAGATGACATAGGCTTACCTGCTATTATTAGACCCAGTTATGTTATAGGTGGTGAATCCATGTATATCTTTAACTCCTATGAAGATACCCGAAAGCTTCCACCATCCTTACTTGAACAGCTTGAAAAAAAGGAGACCGTTTTTCAAGTTGAAACTTGCCTCGAAAGAGCAATTGAATACGATGTTGATCTTGTAAGAGACGAATTTGGAAACACTCTTTTTACAATATGTGAACATATCGAACATGCAGGTGTTCACTCGGGAGACTCAGGAATGATATCTCCTCCAGTAAAATTAACAGAAAGTATGCTCAAACAAATAGAATCAATCTCAATTCAACTTTCAGAAGCACTCAATATTATAGGACCAATTAACTTTCAATATGCCGTAAAAAATAACGAAGAAATTTATTGTATTGAAGCTAACCCTAGAGGTTCTAGAACTCTTCCTTTCTTAAGTAAGGCAAATGATATAAGTATTCCTGGAATCGCCACAGATGCCATGCTAGGTGAAAGTATTAAAGAATATAAAAAGAAAGATGATCCTCCTTTTTGTGTGAAGCAGTCTACTTTTCCATTTGATAGATTCCTTCAAGACAAATCAATTCTAGGCCCAAAAATGCGCTCTACTGGAGAAACTTTTGGGATGGATATTGATAAAGAGCAATCCGTCCTTAAATCTTATCTTGGAAATTACCCAAACCTACTAGGACCGGGAAAACTGCTGATCTCTCTTGCAGATAAAAATAAAACGGTGATTTTGCCTTACATAAAAACTCTTCATCAAATGGGTTATCGATTTATGGCAACTCAAGGAACTTACCAATTTATAAAGAAACAGGGACTCCCTTGTGAAAAAGTAACCAAAATTGCCGACGATACTGGTCTTTCCATTTTAGAAGCTCTTAAAGATTCGAAGCTTAAAATGGTTCTAAATACCCCGATGAACCCAAAGTCATCTAAATCAGACGGAGAAGAAATAAGAAATACTGCTATTGCTTATGGTATTCCATGCTTTACCCGACCAGAAAATATTATCGCCATTATAGAGTCTCTTATTGGCTCTAAAGGAAGTGAGCTTATACCAATAAGCCTCCAGGAAAAGTTTTTTACACCATCAATAAATAACAATCAGACAACTGAAGGCACAATCTAATGAATCAAGTGAACTCCAAAGAGAGCTTAAACAAGGTTATTTTGGCAGTTGATAACATGACTCAAACCGAAGTAAGAGACCTTTTAAAAAATTGGCCATCCCAAAAAATGCCAGTGGTCAAGATAGGCTTGGAACTTTTTTTAAAATACGGGCAACCATTGGTTCTCGACCTTTTTCATGAGTTTGGAGTAAAGATTTTCTTGGATTTAAAGCTTCATGACATTCCAAATACGGTTGCAAAGTCAATACGAAGCTTAAAAGGTCTTCCCATAGAGTTTTTAACAATACACCTCTCCGGAGGCAGGGAAATGATTCAGCGCGCTCTTAAAGAGGCGAAACTAAACCTTCCTCACACAAAAGTGCTAGGGGTTAGCCTCCTAACTTCCCTGGATAAAAATGATTTTAAAGAGCTTTGGGACTTTTCTGGAAACCAAGTTGAAAATACATTTAAAAACCTCTTTTCCCTTGCTCTAGAACTAGAAGTTCATGGAGTTGTCTGCTCTCCGGTTGAATTAAATTTAATTACATCTTTAGAAAAAAAACATCAACGCTCTCTTTTAAAAGTTACCCCTGGGATCCGGTTTGAGGATGAGATTCTCATAGGCTCTATTGGCGACCAAAAAAGAGTCTTATCTCCTGAAGTAGCGATTGGTTCCGGAGCTAATTACTTGGTTATTGGCAGATCTCTGACTGAATCCGCTCAACTTGACAAAAGAATTGAACACCTTGCAAACTTAGACTAGGTCTAAAAAAATGGGGTGTTTACAATATGAAAGGGCAGGAACACAACAAGGGAACTCTCAAAGAACTAAAAGTTAATATTGAAGAGAAAGTAGTCGATGACTTCGAAATGATGGCAAAAAACACAGGAATTCCTATGGCAGACCTAGTTGTTATAGCATTGAAACGCTTTGCTTCCAGCCATTCGGACTATAAAGGAAGTACACCTCCCGCGACAACAAAATAGAAAAAGCTAATGAGGTTCCACCACCTTCAATCCTTTTTGTCAGTACTATGCTTATTATGGGTCTTATCCTCAATTAGTAATAACGCTCACTCAGCCCAATTGGTAACAGTCTCTACTTCAAGGGCCATTATCTATGCTGACAAAGAACTAACTCTACCATTAGGGTATGTGACTATGGGTAAAGAGTTAACCGTTGGTGAAGTGGCCCGAAAAGGCGGCCAAGTTCTCCCACTCATTGTTTCCGGCAAAATTGCTTATATTCGTGTAAGTGACATATCAGTTTCAAAAGAGGGCAACAAAAAAGGTTACTCTCGCTACTATCAAAAAGATGAAGACCCTATAGATTTCGAATATCTTCATGAACTCAAAAGTAATCTTCAAAAAAACAATTATTTAACTAGTTCTTATGGTTTTTTTAACCCTGGTGAAAGCTGGCATTACTTAGCATCCTCTACTGGAAGTATAGAAAAGGAGTCAATTAAAACTATCTCAATCACTTTAGAACATAGAGACCCCCTTAAAAGATTAAGTTGGGGATTAGGTTTTAAGTTGTATACCCTGACTCAGGAAAGTCTTAAGACACTTTCCCTCAACTTTGAAGTACCTTTTTACTACAATAATCTCTATAAGATAAAAACAGTTTCATTTGATGGCATTATAGGCCTCAGTGTTACAAGCTCAGTTAAGATCAAAGTTTTAGATACGCCAGGTTATTACAAAGCTTTTCAGTATGGTGGTCTTCTTGGATTACGAAGTAGAGTTCCCCTTACACCCAAATGGGGAATGCTTTTTACATTAAGCTACAAGCTACTGAATATAGATTCCATGCAACCAATATCTATAAAAGGGCCTCCCACTAAAAAATATACAATAAATGCTTTTTCTGGAACCCACCTTACTTTTGGTGCCAGCTATAGGTTTTAATTATTCGACAACTAGCTCTTCATCTTCTTCATCTAAGTTACTACCTTCGGCCTTAGCTTCCTCCAAATAAGTTTTCATCTTTTCTTTTTTGTCGGTAAACTTTTCATCAGGAAGAATGACTTCTCTTTCTCTCTCTGTTTTAATAAATTCTTCTTCTTCTTTTTCAATTTTTCTTTTTAGTTTGATCATCTGTGTTTCTTTCAAAAACTCTTCCCTTCTAGAAAAAGTGGTCCCAAACTCTTTAAATGAGTATCTATATAACTCCTGAAGAACAAGATTATTACGCTTGCTTCTTTCCAAAAACTGGATCATTTCCCTAACAAAGCCTTCATTACTTAATAAATGGGACCAGGCTGAAAAAAGGAAAACAGTCCCCTTTGAAGAAATTTGCTCATTAAAAGTTAAGTCTTTAAATTTTTTATATATAACCTTCGCCATTCTCTCGTTTGTAGGTTTATATTCTAGAGCATTTAAAATTCTTAGTTTAAGATTTCTACCTTCTTTCTTTTTATCATCGTAGCGAACAAACAAAGTCCGAAAATAACCTCTGTTAAAAATAAAAACCTTTATTTGTCTATATTCGGATCCTTCCTTTTTAGGTAAGATCACAACCCCAAGTTTCCTTTCACTATCATAATAAAAGTCCTCAAACTTTTTACCAATAACAGTTCTCCTAATTTCTAATAGAAAAAGGTTATAAACATACTCATACATATTTCCTTGAAGAATCCGGTCAATTGTTTTTTTTGAAAAGGTTTTTCCTCTAAAAGGATTTATGTCTTTTAGAAAAATATCTCTCGCTATTTTTTTGTCAGATATTTTTAAAAGATAATTTTTAAAAATAGGTAAATTATATAATTTTTGATTTTTAAATGGCAGATTCAAAGCAATCTTCTCTCCTGAGAAAAATTGACCAAAAAAAATGCCTTTATTGTTAACAAACTTTGCCCCAGGCTCTTTACTTAATTTCCCATCCATCACAACAGGTATTAAATTATAAACCGGATGATAAACTGGAAAAGGAAGAATGAAATTTTTTAAATGGAAATTCTTCCATTTATCCTGGTTAGATTCCAAAATCTTCTGCTCAAATTTCGAAAGGCCAATTTCTTTTCCTTTTAACAATTCTCTTTTTTTTACGATAATAGACACTAAACGAGAGTGATAACCTTCATCAATAATTTTTTTGTAAAAAAAATAGGGAGTAAAAAGAATGCCACCTAAAAGCAAAAATCCTATTAAGCAAAATATAGTTAAAGATAACAGAGTTTTCATAACCTTCTTCTCGTCCAAAAGATCAACTAACTGAGTAAATGTAAAATAAACTTACAAATAAAGTCAGAATTAGGAAGGTAAGAAACGACAATTAGACGACAACAGCTAAAGTAATTAGAATAGAAAAAGTTAAAACGTTCCTACCTATTTGGATAAAGCATGAAAATAACATTTTTCGTCCTAATAAATATTTTCTTAATAGACTTATCACTATGCTATGGAAACCTCAACTTGGAAAAAGCAGGCTGTTTAGAAATAAAAGGAAAAAAAGCGCGTTTTAAGTTTGAACACAAACTATTAGGGAAATTCTCTATTTGCCAATCTAAAAATGAAGATAAAATAATATTCTTCAAAAGTAAAAAGAAGTTTCTAAACAATAAGTTTTGTTTTATACCAACTCATGAAAGAAGTAATAAATCTTTTTATGTTGGTGAACCAAGGTGTCTTTTTTTAAATGACAGTGAAAAAGTTTTTAGAATTAATTTCCTTAAAAATAGACCTGGTAATTATGTGGACTTCCAAATAAATGGCACCCTCATTATCCCAGATAAATTTATCAACTTTCCAGACCCTTTTGATAAAGAAATAAAAATGGGTATTCCAGAGGCTTACCTCAGGTGCATGAAAGAAATAAATAAGAGAGAATCAAATACCTCATTTTGTGAATCATTCAAAAAGGCAAATAACTTCATCTATGTCCCTCTTGCAAAGAGATAATATTAACTTTTAAGATTCCCGGATATTAACTTACCCTTCCGGTAACTATTATAAGTGTCACCATCTTGCGATGGAAAACCAAGGATAGGAAGTATCGTATCACCGGCTTCTTCTATGGAAGGACCTATATTCATACATATCACAAAATAATAAAAGCTTTTTCCATCTTTTTCATGTGCTTTTATATAAGTAAAAAGATCGTCCCCATCTCGATCCCTTTCAGTATAGACTTCATCTGGACCTTCTAAAGTATCCTCCATAAAGATGTCGTAACAATAGAAATCCTCATAAGGAATATCTTTACTTGATCGTTGCTCAAGTAAAGAAGCTAAAAATGCGGACTTTTTACTTTCAATTGTTTCAAAAACTTCTGAAGATATTTGTCCATCTGAGCCGCTCTCTCCGCCATCATTTTTTAGAAATTCTTCTAGATTCTCTAGTTCTTTTCCAATTCTAAACTCATTTAAAAGAGAAACTTCCTTGGTTGCAGTGACAAGAAAAATAAAAGAAGGTTTATTTTCAAAAACTAAGCAAAGGGAAGCTAAGTAGAAAGTGCCATCCATTTCTCCATCAAACTTTGAAATAAAAGAAAAAACCTCTTCTCCAAGAGAGTTTTGATTCCTCCATATTTCATCTGGCTCTGCAAAAAGTTTTTCCAAAAAAGAAGGATCCGAAATAAAATCACTTAAATTTTCTGTTTCACATTTATATTTCTTTCTTAGATCATCTTCACATTTCTCATAATAATCAACAATGGGTCCGTAAAACTCTTTTATACAAATTTCAGAACAGAAGCCGCGGGGGATGACACTCTCAACAAAGTAGAGGCTTTCAGGATCATCCACAATTTTTTTACAATTATTACAAAAATAGAAGTTTTCTTTTAATTTCAAGATTTTCTCATATGTTTAAGTTAATCTTTGTAAAAACAGAATTACCATAAAAACCTTGGTGAGACCAAAGCCTCGCTCTCCTCAATTCCTCTTCCTTACGGACCTTATTTGTTCTAAATACTGCACCCAAAACAAAATCAAACTTTTTAGATAAGTTCAGGAATAACCAAGGAGATAGGTGCCCACTCGACACTTTATTTTTCAATGAATCATTACTTTTAGACGTTGGTGAAACCTCGTAATGCACAGCTTCAATTGCAAAGTTAATATCCGGTGTTACTTTCCAGCCCAAAACACCATAATATTTTCTAATATCGCCAACTGCTAGCTCCCCTTGGTTCTTGGGTCTTCCTGTCATATGGTACTCATGACCTAATGAGAAAATTAAATTTGAAAAATTCCTCGAGGTTTCAAAACCGATCATCTTATCAGTCCTTGAAGAACCGAAGTTTGAGCTACTTTCTTTCAGACTAACTCCAGCAAACAAATCCAGTTTTGAGTTAAAAGAACCATTAGACCAACTCAACCAATTAGCAACTAGCCGAAAATCTAAATTGCCCTTTCTAGATTGATTTTCATTAAGGTTTAATGAATCTGCAAAACCAAAGTAATATCCAAGTTTTAAATAGAGGTCAGATTGTGGCCGATAATAAAGATTCATTTTATAAAAAGAAGCATTATCATTTTTTGAAAAGCTGTCAACATCAACAGATTCAATGGTGCCTTCGAAAGTCCAGCTGCCAAATCCACTTTTTGTAGTGGCTTTTGAAGAAGATCTAGAAGAGTCTGCACGCTTTTCATTTTTTTTTCTTCTTTTCTTTTTAGTAGGAATTTCTTCTGTATAATCTGGAGGAGCCGATAAGAGAGGCACTGAAAAAAGGGCAAGCAGGAGGATTACTGAAATTTTTTTTTTCATAACAAGCCTCTCCCTTCTCGCATTTTTAATTACAACAAAAGTTACGCTATACGTTCATTAGACCAAAGAAAAAAAATTTTTTCAACTAATACTTTAAAAGCAAAAGAGAATGTCCCTTCACGAAAAAAGAGGGAAGGTTCAAAAATCATCTTTCTGATTTCAAGAGTGAGAACCTTAGGATGTACTTACTTTTTAGAACCACAAAAGACTCTATGCAATGAGTAATTTCATTTGATGGAGAGCTTCATAGTACTATAGATGACCCTTTTAAAACCATATCAAAGGAAAAACCTACCTCTTAGCCTGAGACTCATTAATCATATAAAATTAAATTAAAAAATAGAGCAGGAAGGAGGTTTTTTTGGATTTACAAAAATGGAGAAATAATCCTGAAATAGCTTCACTTGTAGAGATCGGAACAAAAGGATTCTACCCTCTTTTTTATCCCCAATGGCTCCATGAAGTTTCCAATCTGCAAAGTAACCCATTTTCAAAACAAGAAGAGGAAAAAGCAAAGAAGATATTAAAGCAGCTTCAAAAGCACAAAAGCTTAGATAGAAAAAAAACACTCCTGTCTTCTTTAGAAAAAGAGGATCGAATTCTATTTATAAAAACATTCCTAAAAGCGGTTGAAGGAAAAATTCTAGACGAGAAACCAGAACTTCAATGAAAAAACTTAATACAATTCTCTTTAATTTTATATTTGGTACTTTTTTTTTATTGCCTATGCAAGCCCAAGCGGAATACAGAGTCTACCAATACTTTGTAAAATCTAAATTTAACCTACCTCAAGACAAAGAAGGACATCTTGTAACCTCCACACTAGATCCAGTTAGCTATATAGCTTATCACGGTGGTCGACAGTCAATTGAAATAGACTTGCTAAGAACATGGGTTTGTAAAGGTCACACAGGGTACTTTAAAAAATTTTGCGATTCCCCGCTCGACAAACTTAAAAAAACAAAAATCTAAACTAACATTCGGAGGAATTTTCAATTGAAAATAACTCAAGGTCAAAAAGATTTCGAACAAACCCTAAAATTTATAAAAGAGAAGAGGAAAAGAGAAATCAAACGAGGCCAACAAGAAGTTAAAAATATAAAAGATTATTACGATAAAGCTGTATCCACAACGAAAACAGATGGAGAAAAACGGTATTATGAAGCAAAATTAAAAAATGAAAGTAAATTAGACCAAGCCTATAGAGAAGGTCTAAAAAACTTTGAGGAAAAACAAGGTGTTTTTGAAGGAGATCTTGAAAAAGTGAAGGATGCTTTTGAAACTAAAAAAAAGCTCTACCAAAATAGACTTAGAGAACTCAACAGAAGATTTAATATCAAGCTTCTAGATAGAAACGAATACGCAGAAGACATACTTTCAAAGATAGACGGGGAGCATAGAGAAGCAATTCTAAATTTAGAGGAGGTAAGTTCTAGAGAATTAGCTGAAGCAGAAATGAGGGCCCTTAAAAGAATAAAGAGTAATCAACTCAGAAATAGAATAAAAATGGAAAGGCAAAAAAATGATTTTATGAAAAAAATGGGAGATGAAGGCTTATTACTTGATGAAAAACTAAAAAATGAGAGGTTAAAAAGTAAAAAGAACCTTGATGATCTCGTTAGACTCCAAGATATAAAAAGACAGCAAGCCGTTAAAAGACATCACGAAATTCTTGAAACAAAAAAAGACCAACATGCGGAAAAAATTAAATCAGAAGATAAATCTTTTAAGCAAAAATTTAGTATTTTAAAAGAAAACCATCAAGAAGTTCTTGATAGAGTTAAAAAGCTATTCGATAAGCAAAAGATGGAGCTTATTAAATCCCACTCGAAAATAAAACAGACTCTAGATAACAAACATGAAGACGATTTCTATCATGTAAAAGTTATTGAGCCCAAACTAATTGATAATGAGAAAGAATACTTACTCTACATCAAAGTTCCACCTCATGAGAAAGAGACAACACATGTTGCAGCGAGAAACAGAAAAATTAACATCACCGTAGCAAGACGCTTTGAAGATAGAGTTCAAAATGATGACGGAACAATAGATAAATCTCGTAAATCAGAAATTTTCGGCAAGACAATCTATACGGATGATCTAATGGACCATAATGGAATTACTCAAAAGTATGAAAATGGTCACTTAATTTTTAAAATCCTAAAAAAATAAGTGATCTCTTTTCTTTCAGAATAAAAAATCTTATAATCTAAAGAAAAGAGTCATGAAAAGACCACAAATAGTTCACTTCATTACAATTATATCAGACGACTTTATTAGTCTAAAGGCTGCAGTCGGATTATCGAGGAAACCCAGTATCCTCCAAGAACCCGGTCTAACACCCATATCAAGTTTAGAAAGTGATATTGCAAGTTTCCCAATTCAATCCTTTAACCTCCTCAACTCCCATGATTTTCAAATCAAAATTATTGGCCTGGATAAAGATCATAAAGTTGTATTTGAAAAAGAATATGAAACGGATACTTACGGTAAGTTAAATTTCAAAATCCCCTTAACCAAAGAAACTTTTAAAATAAAGAGTTTTCAACTATACGAAACAAGTCGCCTACCTCAGGTCGAACTTCTTCTTGGAAGCTTTATTCCTCTTAAAATCCAAACCCCTAGAAAAATTGTCATTTGCGACTTTGATAAGACCTTAGTTGATACAAAATACTCCACAACAAAAGAAGTATATGAGTCTTTAACAAAACCCCTTAAGGATTTTCCAAATGTCAAAAAAAGCATAGAGCTTTTGAAAAGCTATACTAAACAAGGCTTTCATCCTTTTATTCTTTCAGCATCTCCTCACTTTTACGAAAATGCTATTCGAGACTGGTTATATCAAAATAAAATTTTTACGGCCGGCATTTTCCTTAAAGATGTTCGTCAAGTTTTTTCTCTTTGGGATGGTGATTTAGGCCCTAGAGATATAACTCATCAGGGTCTCTATAAATTAAATCAACTACTAGACATTATAAATATGACTGACATTCCTGACGAACTTGTCCTTATGGGCGACAACTTTGAATCAGATCCCGTGATATATTTATCCTTTTCTCAAATGATCCAAAATAAGGAGGAGCCATGGGTTATTTGGAAAAACCTCAAAGACCAAAAAGACTTCTCCATTGGAAAAAAACAAAACTCTAAGTTTCTAAGTAAAATTTTTCAGATTAAAACTCTTCTTAATAACAAAAAGCAAAAAAGTAACAAATTTCAGATTAAATTGAAAATTTTTATTCGAAAAAAACATCCAGATGAAGCCTTAAAAATCCCTTCAAACCTAAAAACTGAAGTAACAAGCATTGAAACCTACGCAACAGATACAACACCTAATGAGTTACCATCAAGCAATAATCAGCCAGAATAAAAGCTCTGTAATAAAGAAAGTTAAGTAACCAATTGCAAGAAAAAGTCCTAGCCGATGAATTCGCTCAGGTTTCACTTTGCTTTCACTGATTGAAATTAACATCTTGCCCAAAGGCAACTTACTAAAATTTAGAGGCAAAAACTCCAAAAAAACTCTAAGAAGTGATAGGATCAAAACACAATATTCCGAATTTTGCTTTAGGAAAAAAGGCATGAAATCAAAACTCCTGACCATAACATTCACAATATAAAAAGGCTTATTACCTTATGAACTTTATTCATCTTATCGGTGATCCAGAGGAAACCTTTTATCAATTAGGGCTAAAGGACAAAACTACCTACAGGCCACTCTATGATCAATTAAGAAAACTCACTCATCTAAACTCGAAAGTTCTCGATCATTTAATGGATGAAATTTTTAATTGGGGTGGTTATGCCTTAACCTTAAAATCTTCTAACTTTAGAAAAAAAGTTAAAGCCTACAATGAGGCTATTGGCCTAAAAGAAAGAGAGATGATAACCTCTTTTATTATACCAGAACTTCTTTCTTGCTTATCTAAATGGATTCCTGGTTTACCTCCCCAACTTTTTGGCTGTTCAAGCTATTTCATGTTGAATGAATTAGGCCAAACACTACATGGAAGAATTTTAGATTTTCCTTTAGTTGGGACATATGAGAATGAAGAGAGAGCTTTAAGGTGGGACGTGCCAGGTGTTAATAATCAAATTTTTTCCTATTCTTCTTCAGGGCTCCCTTTTTCCTCTTTGACTGCAATGAATTCATACGGAGTATCAGTTGCTCTCCATCAAAAATACACAGATCACTTCAATATAAAAGGAACACCTATTTTTGAAATTGCAGAAGAAATGCTTCTAAAATGTGGTGACAAAAAATCTGTCTTAAGCTTTTTAAAAAATAGTGAAAGTTTAACAACATGGGGCCTCTATATTGGTTTTGCTGATGGACAAGTATTAGAAGTAGATCTAAGAGGTGAAGAGATTTTTATTAATGAGTTCCGACTTGAAGAAAATCAAATCCTATACTTTAACAATATAAATTTAGGGAATCATACAGAAGAAGATGATTCCTATTTTATGCCTTATGGCGTTCCCTCTTTTTGTCAAATGAGGAAGGACACAGCCGAAGAAGAAATTCAAAGCTTCTTCGAAACCAAAAAAGAAAAGAGCTCCTTAAATCTATTAAAACTAATGAGTTTCCCCAAAAATCAAAAAACGAATCTAAAAGACTGGAAATTATCCCCTATCACTCAATCAAGCATTTCATGCTCAACTTTTAATTTAAATGATGAAGAATCTTTATTCATTCCAGGTCCTGCACCAAAGTATATTAGAAAAGAGATTTCTCAATTTAAAAATATTTGGTCTAGAAAGCCATTGCAAGAAAAGGTTACTTTAAAGTCAGATAAAAAACTCTCTTTTATAACTAATAAATACCACCAAGGTATGAAAGAATTAATCTCAGCACAGACTTTTTATGATAAACACGATTTCCACATGGCCTATCACTTCATCCAAGCAAGTATAGAAACCTTAGATAAACTACCTGAGAAATTTATTGCAAAATTCTTTTTTGCTGTCTTCGAATTTATCCACGAACCACATACTAAAGCAAGAGGACTCATTTTACAGGAATTTAAAGAGCTTAAAGGAAAACTCCCATCCTATTTAAACGACCATTGCCTGCTATTTATAAACAGACTTCAGGTCTTAATCTCCGGGTACTCTAGCCTCTCACCGATGAGAATTAACCATATTGGTTTAAGAGAGGTTTTTTATTTTGAAAGAAATATTCCCAGAATCCTATTATACAAGACCATTTCCCCTCTTATGAGGCCAAGAATAGAACTTCTAGATGTTATTTATGGCCATATATCTCCCCCCATCAAAATCAGAAAGCCTAAGATTGATGAGGGAAGCCTATCTTTATAAAGTTGCTGAACTTAGTTTTTTATACTATCAATTCGAAGAGAAGGGTCTCCTAAAAGGTGATACCATTTTAAATTGTCGATAACTTCTTTTTTAGTGGAGTGCTTTTTAAAAAGCTCCATTTGACCATTAAAAAGTAACTTCCCCAGGTGAGTACTCTTACCCTTTGCTAAAATCTGGTTAATAATAACTGCCATTTTGGCCGGTGGATGCCAAGATATATCTACACTTCCACCATAATACGCAACAGCTCCAATCAAAGAGTCATTCCCTTTTGTCTCATTGAGAAACCTCTCACCTAGTCTATTATCAAAAGAGAAACGTCCGTTCTGGCAGGCAACATCAATAATAACTGGTTTAACCTTCCCCTTTCCATCTATGTTTTTCACGTCGTTAGAATGATAACTTCTTGAATGGAGGCTAGGCCAAGTGCTCCCTTCACCATGACCAATATAGTTAAGCCAAATAGCTCCCTTATTTAGTACCTTATTAATGTTTTCTGGAGTTGAATTTATTTTTTCCTGCAGAAACTTATAAGGTCGCAAACCAAAAGCTTTTTCAAGTGGATTTTGCATATTTTTTAAATATTCTACATCAGTAGGATCATACCCTTCGTCAGATGCAATACCAATTTGCCTCTTATAACCAGATTTATTAGCATAAGCTCCTTTCTCAAATTGAATCGTTTTAAGAACTTGTACTTCAAGGTCCTGCAAACTATCGACAACAAATCGACCATAAAAAACGTCAGGAATGTTATCTCTTAGGCCCCCCATAGTAAAATAATCTAAATCAGAAGGAGTTTTGTCATGAGAGTCTGTTTTAACATAATTTGTCGGCATGATTTCTTCATGCCCCAAAAGAAGCGCCCAAGAAAAAGCGTCCCTTTTGTATTCAGAACGAAAAAATGATTTTACATCCTTAGCACTTTGACCAAGGCCCTCTAAAGATATTAATTTAACTTTAAACCCTTGTTCCTCTTTCCACTTCTTCCACGGCTCAAGAGCTTCAAAAAACCTTTCAGGACCCACAACAACAAATTTTTTATTTGTAACAGAGTCTACTTCCAATAAATCTTTGACTTCATGAGAGGCCACAATATTTTTTGATTTATCAAAGATAGAAAACTCAATTTTAGGATAGACAAATAATTCTCTATCCATCCCATCATAACGGGAGGGGTACAGCTTAATTCTAGAGATCTCAATACCTCTAAAATCACCTAGGTAGTCAATTTCATACAGCTCATTGAATTCATCCTCATAAGTTTCTCTATCAAGTGGTTCAATTTCATCTCCCTCTTTTAAGCATCTACATGGTAACTTCAAGTTTGGTCTGGGAAGAATATTCGACACCTTCTTGACGGGGCCTTCACGCACATCCACTATAAAATCTGATGGCCTTCCCTCCATAAAAAGGGCCAAATAAGGAAGTCTTGGCTTATTAATTTCATCAGTGTTCTTTAGCCTTGGAAATACCAGGTCGGTAAATTTACCGTCTCCAAGAAATTTATTACTTTTAGAGTCCATTAAATTGGCTGATTTAAGAGAAAACCTCACTCTTTTTCCCTTCAAACCACGATTTTCTATATTTGCGATGGTCATTCTATTGGCAATACCACCAGTTTCATTAAAATAAATGGTCTCGGATAAAGCTGGATTAGAAAAAATTATTAAAAAGGTAAAAACTCGCAAAAAAAGCCTTGAATTAAAATTCTCCATTGGAAAATTCTTTTTTTTCATAAATTGCTCCTTATATGTCTTGATAATTTGAAATGGGCCTAAATCTTTAATTAAAGGCCAAAACTGAAGCCTCCATCGATTTATTGGGTAAAAATAATAAGAAGCTGTGAACTTTTTTCCTGTGGATGAAAATTTTTCCCCTCAAAATAAAAATCCTCCTTTTTCTAAGGTTTATTTCTCTAAAAATTACGGATGTTTTGACTTTTTTGGGTATATTTCATAGGAAAAAGGTCTATATGAACTGAGGTATTGAATGAATCCAAAAAACCTTTTTTCCCTAGGGGAAAATACTCACATTCAAGGTGATGCCACTTCAAAGGAACCTTACTTTCAAGTTTTAGGGGAAAGAAAGGTGAGTCTTATCCTTGCAGATCCTCCCTACTGTCTTCTCACCAGGAGGAGAAAAGATGGGAGATTACGGGATCCCAAAAGGGCAAAAATCGAGCATGAAGCCGTTAGGCGATTTGAAAACGGAAAGGAATATACAAAGTTCACTTTATCTTGGATGGAAAAAGCAATTTCTTATCTTGAAGAAAGCGGACATTTTATAATTTGGACTAACTTTCTGGGAAAAGCTCCTATAATGAAAGTTGCTGAAGATATTGGCCTCTTTTTCCATGGGGAATACACATGGGCAAAATGGTCAAAAGGAGGCAGCGGCAATGAGAGGCTGGCAAGGGCATACGAGGTAGCTCTTATCTTCGGAAAATATCAGGTCAAAGAATTAAAGGATACCGACAGTTGCCCCCCTCGATTTTGCATTAATAATTATGATGAGGAAAAAGAAGGGCTTAAATGGGGTAATCATCCTAATCACAAATCCTTTTCTGTTCTTGAGCCTCTGATTCGCTTTTACACAACTCCGGGAGATTGTGTTTTAGACCCCTTCACTGGCTCTGGGTCAACTCCTGCAGCTTGCTTAAAACTAAAGAGGTCAATAGCTGGAATAGAGCTAAGACCACAATGGGCCGAAATGACACAATTAAGACTGAAGAGCTTTCAAGGATAACAATAAAATTTATTGAACTTTCAAAAAAGGTAAAAGAAAATCCCTTAAACCCTGCTCTATTATGAGCTTTTTCCAAAGATTTTGCCTTAAAGGCCCATAATTATGGCAATTTCATATTGTAAAGGTATGAAAAACAGAGTAACTTCATCCTACCTTTTTGGGGACTGTTTGAGATTTTGGATAAATAGTCTAGAATCAAGAGTTGATAAAATAAGGGGATTCCTTTTTAGAGTCCTGCATTAAGTGATAATTTATAACTAAAAAAACAATAAAAGGAAGAGAGTACATGAGTTCAGAATCAGCTATTAAGGTTGTCATTGATGGAAGCCGTTTTGGTGTAGAAGGGTCTTTAAAGAAGTTTAAAAGGCTCTGTGAAGCTGCTGGAGTACTCAAAGAGTATAGAAAAAGAAAAGAATTCAAAAAGCCTTCTGTTAGAAAAAAAGAAAAAGTTGAAGCTGCGAACAAAAGAAAAGCCAAAGACAAGGCCAAAGCAAAAAGAAATACCAAAATTTAAGAATTTCTTAAATAATCAATAAAATAAACGTTTAAAAGGGTTCGAATTAATGGGCCTCCTGTTTGTTATGCCTGTTTCGGAAAAAGAAACTGATAGAGTTTCGATTTCCGACAACGGGAAATCCTCCTCGAAAATTACACTTAAATCTTATGGGCTTCCTCTGATTTTCTGGGGCTACTGTCTCGGAATCTTAGTCACACTCTTTATTATGTACACGGCTGCTTCAAAACCTCTGATTAAACTTGGGAACAATGGGGATATTTACAGCCTTTTAATTTATTACGCTGTATGGCTAACCTTTTCTGCGATTCCTCTAGTTCTTGTTGTTGCGCTTTTTTATGAAAAGTCCTTTATAAAGTCTGACCTGTCTCTTTCTATAAAGCATAAAGTCATGGGGATCCCATTATTTTGGAAAAACCTAACCCTAAGAAGCAAAGACTCTTTTATTGTTGAGCATTATATGGACACCCCCAACGTCGCCAGGAAAAAGCAGGTGGAAAAGCTCAGAGCATTTCAAAATCAAGGCCACTTCGTGCTCAAGGCCCATTTAGAAAATGATAAATTTCTCTTGATTGATAGACATAGTAGGAGGGCCGACTTGAAAAAGATCGCGGCCCTTTTGTCAAAGTATTAAAAGAAGACAACTCTTTAGGTCTTTTTCTTTTTATTTTTTCTTTAAAGGCTTGTTGAATTTTTTTGAATCAGAAGGCCGGCTTTTCGAATAACTCTTACCTTGAGAACCATTAATCCTTCTTTGGTTTGAGGTTTTGCGGTCCCTATTTGTTTCTGTGTGCCTACCACTATCTGGAGTCTCGTTCCTCTTTGGCTCATCGGAACCTTCCAGGTCGTCAGTTTTAAAACCTTTTGGCCTACGGTATCCACCAGAAGAAACTTTAGAAAGAAGTGAAACTTCATCTTCTGTTACTTCTTTATTCTCATCCCAAGTTCGAAACCATTTCTTCTTATTCTCAGTTCTTTTCTGAGCTGACTCTGTTCGTCTCTGCTCCTTAGTCTCGTCTATACTCGTATTTTTTCTAACCCTTGTTGAAGGTTTCTTAAAGCCGCCCTTTTTCATTTTGTTTCTAAGTGCCTCGTTATCTTTTTTCTTATCATGCTCAGAGAGGTCGAGAATGACGATTTCATCACCACAAATCTTAGTCTGGCAAGAAAGCCTCTCTTTGGTAATATGAAAGACATTACCTAAAAGCTGCACTTCTTCAAAAGGAGGAGTTGTAAGAGCATCTTCTCCAGCTATCACTTTTACCCGACAATCTGTACAACTAGCGACACCTCCACAACTAGACTTTATATACACTCCCTTCTCTTTTAAGGCCTCAAGAATAGATTTATCCTCATCTATTTCAAACTCCTGGCCAGAAGGCTTCAGCATTACTTTTTTGGTCATAGAGTTTCCCCCTAACAATGATATCTTTGATATCTTATTTAAAAACTACAACAAGTTCCTAAGTCCATCTTCTAGGCCCTTAGAAATCTTTGAACTCAAAGGTTTAAGCAAAAAGGAAAGAGATATTTCAACCACACATCGATCCTCTTGGAAGATAAAAGAAGCTTTAAACCCTTTCCCAGTCCCCTCTATAAAACCTTTTTCTTTATCAAACTCAATTTTTATCTTTAGCTTAAATTGGGATAAGAAGCTTGGATCTATTTTTTCTTTAACAAGATCAAAAGCCTCATCACCGTTATTTGCGACTTGATAAGGTATCTCCAACTTCACTTATTCTCCCATTTTTAAAGGTGACCTGTGGAACCAAATCCTCTCGTACCTCTTTCTGTCTGACTCAATTCACCATCCCACACTTTAAACTCTGCTCTCCAAACAGGCGCGAGAACAATTTGTGCGACTCTTTCACCATGAGCTATAACTTCTTCATTAGTACCGAGGTTACCCAAAATAACCTTCAGCTCTCCACGATAATCCGAGTCAATCGTCCCAGGTGAGTTTAAAACCATCAGGCTTGTTTTAAAGGAAAGGCCCGACCTAGGCCTTACTTGAACTTCATAACCCTCTGGAATTTCTAATGATAGACCAGTTGGCAAAAGAGCTTTTTCTCCAGGTGCTAGAGTCAAAGACTCTTTATCAGGAAAGGAAACTCTCAAATCAGCTCCAGCAGCTTGCAAACTTTCATAAGCCGGAAGACAAAAGCTAGAATCAAAGTGACTCAGCTTTTTAACTTTTACGACAACTGACCTTTCCATAAATTGCTTATCTCCTTTAAAATGCAAAAAGGCGGCCCTGACAAAGCCGCCTTTTTATGCTCCAATTAAGGAATTTTTCAAACCTATTTTAATTTAGCTTTTTTTACCAAGCGGCTTAACAGCTTTGGCAGAAAGCTTAATTTTTCCCATTCTATCGACATCTAGGACTTTAACCTCTACCTCGTCTCCTTCACTCAAGTATTCATGAATGTCGTTGACTCTTTCATTAGCAACTTCTGAAATATGAACAAGTCCCGAAACTCCTGGAACAATATCGACAAAAGCACCATATTCTTTAAGAGTGATAACTTTCCCAAGGTAATCTTTACCGATTTCAGGTCCTTTAATCTGAAGTTCTATACAGCTTTGACAATCACTTAAAACATTATCATCTAGCCCAAGAACCTTCACAGTTCCATCCTCTTCGCACTCAAGAGTTACATCAAATTTTTCTTGGACTGCTTTAATATTTTTCCCACCAGGTCCAATTAAAGCACCAATTTTATCTTGGGGTATTTTGAAAGAAACCATACGAGGCACGCCATCTTTGAAGTTTGCTCTGTGCTTGGAAATCGTTTTGGCCATCTCACCCAATATGTGATTTCTTCCATTCTTGGCCTTATCGAGGGCCTCCACGAAAATTTCTTTAGAAATCCCTTCAATCTTAATATCCATCTGAATCGCAGTGATTCCTTTCGTTGTTCCTGCGACTTTAAAGTCCATATCTCCAAGGTGGTCTTCATCACCTAAGATATCAGTTAAAACTTTATAATCATCTCCTTCCTTAATAAGCCCCATAGCAATACCACCTACAGGCTCTTTCAGAGGAACACCAGCATCCATAAGGGCCATAGAACCAGAACATACAGAACCCATAGAAGAAGAACCATTTGACTCTAGAACTTCACAAGCAACTCTCATTGTATAACCAAAGTCGTCTTTGCTAGGTAAAACAGCTTTTAGAGCTCTTTCGGCAAGGTTTCCATGACCTAGTTCGCGTCTAGAAACGCTAAACTTTCCTCTTGCTTCACCAACTGAAAAAGGAGGGAAATTATAGTGAAGGTAGAAACGGTCAAAGTTTTGGCCTGAAATCCGATCTGTCATTTGCTCGCCTTTCACCCCCCCAACAGTGACGGTAGAAAGAACTTGAGTTTCACCTCTAGTAAAGAGGCCAGAGCCGTGAGGAGTCTCCAAAATGTTAACTTCAGTTTCGATTTGACGAACTTCATCTAATCCACGGCCAGCAATCCTTTTTTCTTCCTTCATGATATCATTTCTCATCATGTGATACAGAAGCTCATCAACAACACTATAGGCTTCTTTACCGAAAGAAGCATCAGCAGAAAGTCCAAAAGACTCTGGGTCTTTCTCAATAGTTTCTGCGACTTTCTTTTCAAGAACTTTTACAGCTTTTTGTCTTTCAAGCTTTGGAACAATATCTAAAACGCTTCTAGCGTCTGAAGAAAAGTCTTCTTTTACCTTATTAAAGAAAGTCTCATTAGGTTGAGCCGATACAAACTCTCTCTTAGCTACACCGACTTCTTCTCTCATCTTCTCCATAACATCACAAGCAGCTCTGATATGCTCATGAGCAAACTCTATGGCCTCCATCATTTCGCTTTCAGAAATCTCAGTTGCTTCTCCTTCAACCATTAAAATTGCATCTTTAGAAGCAGATACGGCTAACTCTAGATCTGATTTCTCCCATTCAGCATGACTTGGATTTAAAACAAGCTTACCGTCAATTCGGCCAACCTTGGCAGTACTTACAGGGCCACCAAAAGGTATATCTGAAATGCAAAGAGCTGCAGAAGCTCCCATTCCAGCTAAAACCTCAGCATCACCATTTTCACCATAAGATAGGACAGTTGCTGCAATAATCGTTTCAAACATATATCCTTTTGGAAACAAAGGCCTTAGGGGTCTATCTATTAAACGAGCATTCAGAGTCTCACCAACACTTGGTTTAGCCTCTCGCTTGATAAAACCACCAAGAAACTTTCCAGCAGCATAAAATTTTTCAACATAGTCTACGGTCAGAGGAAAGAAGTCCTGACCATCCTTCATTTCTCTTGAAGAACATGCTGTAACAAGGACTTGAGTCCCATTACAGGAAATAAGAACAGAACCATCAGCCTGTTTTGCTAAACGACCTGTTTCAATGACAACATTCTTCCCTCCGTAGTCAAACGAGTATTCTTTTTTATTTTCATTCATAGAAAAAATCTCCACTATTCAAAGTTACAACTCCCTCAATTAAATTACGTAGACCTAGACCTAGCTATACAAACTAAGAGAGTTTTTTATTTATTAAACTAATTTTCACTTCTAAAAGCGATTCAACAAAATCTGGAAAACCTAAGATGACCTGAGCTTTCTAAGCTTGCAAGAGTTATAAAAGTTCAGAAAGCTGTAGAGAGGAATTTAAAAGATATTTCAAAAAAGCTAGCCACACTACCATTTTTTCAAATATCCCTTATATTCTCTCTCCCTACAATTTTTATTAACTCTTAAACTTTTGAAATCTAAAAAACTCAAGCCTCACGGCTCCTAAAAAAAAAGGGAGTTCTAAAACTCCCTTTTTTATAATCTCAAATGTTATTTTCTCAAACCTAATGCTTTAATTAAGTCGGTATACTCTGCCGGCTTCTTTCTCGACAAATAATTGAGGAGCGACTTTCTTTTCCCAATCATCTTAAGCAAACCTCTATTGGAATGATAATCATGGCGGTTTTCCTTAAAGTGAACCTTCAAGTTCTCAATTCTTCTTGTCAGAATTGCTACCTGAGACTGAACACAACCAGTATCATTCTCATTTTTTCCAAATTGACTAATAATTTCTTTTTTTTCTTCTGCAGTAATCATCACTGTCCCCTTTAACTTACAAAATCTCCAAGCTCTTACAAAACCCGAAAATATGCGCATATACTAACAATTACCGATTCTTATCGAATAAACTTTGACATGTAAACCCTTAAATTCTTCAAGAGCCTTTCCTCAATTTGGCGGATTCTCTCCCTAGAAACCCCATAGGAGTTGGCAAGGGTCTGCAGGGAAGGTGGTACTTCCTCAAGTAGCCGTTTTTTAAAGATTTCTAAGTCTCTGGGCTTTAACGTTTCCAAAAAACCCCCCAAATTTTCTTTGAGAAGGTCCACCTCCTGACTAGCCGCAACAATACTTTCTAAGCCTCCGTCATACTTAGAGTCAACAAGTTTATCTCCTAAAGTTCCCTTTTCTGAGTCTTCAAAAAGAGGCTTATCAATACTAACTTCCCCACCTTGCTCACCAAGTCTTTGATCCATAACAACGACGGCTTTTTCGGAAACACCTAGGTTTTCTGAGAGAGTTTTTGTATCAGGGTCTATCCCCATACTCAAAAGCCGATTCTTTTCTTTCATAAGATTATAAAAAAGCTTTTTTTGTTCGTTTGTTGTTCCAATCTTTATGAGGCGAAAGTTATCTAAAATAAACTTAAGGATGTAAGATCGAATCCACCAGCTAGCATAGTAAGACAGTTTTGCACCTTTAGAGCGGTCATATTTTGAAACCGCTTTCATGAGACCGATATTTCCTTCCTGAATTAAGTCCATTACATTCTGATGAGCAGATCGATACTCCATGGCAATTTTAACAACTAACCTTAAATTGGCCAAAACCAATTTTCGTGCTATTTCAATATCACCCGTTTCTTCTAAGGCTTTTGTTAAAGCTTGTTCTTGTTCTAAAGAAAGAAGGTCATAACGGTTAATCTCTCTTATATAGACGGTTAGAGGGTCGCTAACCTTATCCGGTTCATAAAGGGTGACTTCTTTAGAGGAAGAGAGGTCCTTTTTAGAGCCCAATTCCTTTAAAGCCTCATCTGAACTTTGATGCTTAGAGGGATCAATGACCTCGACTACGACATCATCATTTGACTTCTTTTCCCCTGAAGGGCTATAAATATTTTTTATTGAATCAACATTCGCTTTAAGAACTTTGCTCTTATCATTGGACACTTCAATAATTTTATCAACCTTGGAAGGAGCCTTGGACTTGCCCTTTTTAACAGAACGAGAATAGGCTTTCTTTTTACCCTCTGATGAACTTTTAGAATTCTTTTCCCTCATTGATATTTTGCTTTTCCCATAAAAATTTGGATAAACTCTTAGCATTTAAGCCATAAAATATAGCCTAATCAGCCCAAGATAACACAATTTTAAAAAAAGAACATCATGAGTGGGAATTTTACACTTCAAAAATATTTTTAAACACTAAACAATTTGAAATTGGCCTATAAATTCATAAGTGAGATTCTATGCTTATAATGCATGTACCTAAGAGCATAAATACCGTAATAAAAATCTATAGGTAAAGAGAGAATTTTGGGTTTATCTGTTTCAAAGAAATTGCCCCTATAGCCTTCCAGTTGCCTTAATAGCTCCCTAGCAATCAAAGCCTCAAGGTTTTTCCGCCACGGAGGAAGCTTCCAAAGGGTCTTTTTAGATATAACTTGGTCTCTTATGTGAGCGGTAAAAAGCTTTTTCAATGATTTGATCTTTTTCTTATTCCCTAGCCGCCGGGCTTCGATCAACTCACTTCTCTGCCAACTTAGAAAGCTTTTAGGCAATTTTATGGTAATTGTTGTCTTCAACTTACCAAGCATACTCACAACTCTATCTAATTCACCAAGATTAACATCAAGTTTTACGCCAAAGTCTGGGTTTAAGTTGTTAAAATAGAGCTTCTTTCGAACAGGTTCTATAATAAAGGACTCTTCAAAAAGAATTTCTTCATTAAAGTGGTTATTCTGCTTTTTTGCCCACCTTCTCCACGACCTCTCCATAGAAGCCTTGGTAAATTCTAGTCCATCATTTAATTTTTTTGCTCCCACTAAGAGATCCGGAATACCAGTTATAAGCGCAATCATTTGAGAGACCATCAAATTATCTTCAATCAAGTCTTTTTTCTCTATTATTCTTTTCACTCGTGGTTCTTGGTTTTTATAAGTGTACCCAGCTTCAAGAAAATCTTCACAATAGAGGTTTTCAAGATCTCTTTTAAACGTTTTAGACCCTATTGATTTCCATCGAAGGTTATTAAACTTCTTGTGTCCCACACGTCTACAAATATACTCTTCACACCAGACTTGAACTGTTTTTAAATTTCTTTTAGGTAGGCTTTTATTCTGGACTTCGTCCCAAACGAGCCCTTTGTTAGTCAATTGCCTTATTACAAAAGAAATGATGGAAGGGTGCTTTGCTAAAGGAACTAAAAGCCGCAAGTTTTGAGCATCATTACCCCAAGAGCAAAAAGCTCTAAAAAGCTTAATTGAATACATAAATTCTTGCTCAAGCTTTTCCCTTTCTCCATTAATTTGAAGAAGACTCCTAGGGAAAAAAGGGTTCTTCTCAATATTTGGGATCTCAAGCTTTTTTCCACTAGAACTAAATTGAAGCTTGAAGTTTTTTTTAAGTTGTCTCTGGCTAATTATCGTCATATTTTTAGAGCAAAAATTATTCGTTAAATTTTGCACTAGGTTGTTAAAATCACTTTTTTTTAATTCAAGCTCTTTTGAATAATCTGAAATGGCCCTCAAGGTCAGGTCAATTCCAATGTACTGAAGAGTTGCTAATAGAGACCTTTTGGTCTCAACCCTTTCTTTATAAGTTGAATATCTAATCTTTCTTTCTACCTTACAGTAGTTTTTAAGTTTTTGACCCTCAAGATAGAAACCTCTAAAGTATCCCAATTGTCTTTTTAAATCTTTATAGTCACTTGATGAGTTTAAAGGTTCTTCACGTCTGAAAATATACTCAAGGGGATCACTTTTTTCCCTCTTATAAAGAGAAGAGAAGTCTCCTAAAACAAGGCTCTCAACTGGTACCAGGGAGTATACCTTGGAAATACAAAATAAAAATAAAAGTGATATGGAGGCAATTTTTCTCACTTCAACACCCTCTCATGTTTATCGGGCATTCAAAAAAATAATTTATAATAATTACCCTAAAAAAGACTTTCATCTATTTCGTAATAAATTTACCCATCCTCTATAGTCCTTTGAAACCAAATAAGGTTATCAAATCTCCAACCGATGAATCTTCCATGAAAAGTACTTCTTTTTGTAAAAACGTTATGACCATTTTTTGTTCGCTGCTTGTAGTAAACCTCCAACAAGCCATTGGGGAGGAAAAAATTGCCTGGGAGAAAATGAGCCAGGGAGATGTCCTAGATTATTTTCAAGTTATTAAAGAAAAAAAGAATAAAAAAAATTCCTTTTTTCTAAAAAAAGCCAAATTTAATATTATTAATGGTAATTTAAAGGCTGCGGAATTCTATTTAAAAAATATCTCTTCAAAGAATAAAGCTATTGTCTATCCAAAAAAAAGACTCCAATCCCTAATATATTTTCTTAAAGAAGACTATGTTAACTCTCTTAAAATTCTTGAAGACCCTGAGTTTTCATTTTTCTCTTTTTATAAGGAAACTTGTTTAATCAAAATCCTAAATTTAATGGCCCTTAGCAAAACTGAAAAGCTTTCAAAAGAAACTGAATTATGCCAAGAAGCATCTTTAAAATACTCTAAAAAAGATCATTTCTGGCTTAAAAATACTGTAAAAGTAAAAAATGGTTATGCTATTCAAATTGGACAAGAGTCTCCCCTTCAACTCAAAAAGCTTTTTGAAGATAAAGAAATGACTACTTTATGGTTAAAATTAGCAATTTTCCTTAATAAGGAAGAGAATATTGTTTCAAAATTGCCTAAACTTCCAAAAAAGCTTTATCGATCAAAAAAAATCAGAGAGCTAATCAGCTTTATATACTACAGGCTTAATCAAAAAAGTTTGGCTCTAGACTTTATTGAGGATATTTCGACAGCAAACTCAGAGAATATCAAAGGAAATTTGCGGCTAAAAGATAAGGAATTTGAGCTAGCTTACGGACATTTCCAACTCGCATTGAAAAATAAAGTTAATTCAAAAAATGCACTCGAAAGATCTCTTCCCCTTTCCTGGATACTCAGAAAATGGAAACAAGGTAAAAAACACCTAAGCTCTATTTTAAGCGAAGATATAGACCCTAGAAAAAAGCGGTCTCTTGACACTGCATTTCTTATCCAAATGGGTCTTTTTAAAAAAGCTCATGAACAATTGAAAAGGCTTAATTATGACTACACTGGTTTTATCCCCCTAGAGATTAACCTCATGAACAGCTATGTCTCCATCGTCAATAACAATGAAAAAGACCTGGATCGGTTTTCCCATGAAGCTTGCTTAAAGTTTGATGGTTTAAACTGTTGGGTTCGTTCTCAATTGCTTACTTGGGAACAGTTTCCTCAAACTCTTAAAAGAAAAGACCCCATTTATAAGGACGAACGGCTAACGCTTGATTCCTTAATCGAGCTTTCAGTTTTGCGACCTCTAAAAGAAGAGCTTATTGTGGACCAAAAAGACATTGAGGAGTTGGATAGCGCAGAAGTTAATTTGCCTAAAAGTCTTCATTACAAGGGCATTTTTGATTAATTGCAAAAAAAAAGCACTCCCAAAGAGAGTGCTTTTTTTAGATTTCTTTATAAAGGTATTCTTAAAGAAGATCTTTCCAAGCTTTTCCTGGTCTAAACTTTGGCACATTTTTTGCCTTAATTTTAAGTTTTTCACCAGTCGCTGGGTTAATCCCTGTTCTAGCTTTTCTTCTTACCTTAGTAAAAGTACCAAAGCCGATCAAAGAAACGTCTTCACCTTTTTTAACAGCTTTCTTGATCACATCTAAAGTTGTGTTCAAAAAAAGTTCTGCATCTTTTTTTGTCAATTCAAGTCCAGAGTCCTTGGCAACCTTTTCTAATAATTCCTGCCTGTTCATAAATTCCCCTTTTTTGGTTCTCCCGAATTATTTTTTATTATAATTCCGGGGGCAATTAACTAGCCTAAAATTAATATGTAGCTATTGTAATCAGGACATTCCCCTTATTGCAATACATTTTTTTTTAAAAAGTTAAAGAGGTCTTAAAGAAAGGGGTTTTCGATCCTTCTTGGAAGATAAAACCTTGAATCGTTTATCAGTAGATCCTCTTAACCAAACCTGTTAAGTGAAAATTCCAACAAGTTGTCCAAATAAAGGCTTTGCCAATTAAGTTTTAACAAATTATTTTTCTACATTTTCCTGCTTTGAAACCGATAGAGAGGGTAATTTACGCTTTAGAACGAGCAGGGCAAAAAATAAATTGATTAAATTGGAGATCACGTATGGCCTTTTTTTGGAGAAGAAAGCATTCTTTAGGGAGTAATTACCGAGAGGAAATAGTTACTGCAGCACGAAGGCTTTACGACAAAAATATTCTTGCTGCTACTGACGGCAATATCAGCTCAAAAGAAAAAGACTACCAAATACTTATAACCCCTTCAGGAAAACAAAAAGCTTTTTTGCGTCCAGAAGAAATTATTCTCTACAATATGAAGGATAAAAACCCTAAGCAAAAAGTCTCAAGTGAGCTTGCTATGCACCTCCAAATATATAAGAGTTGTCCTAAAGCATCTTTTGTCATACATGCTCATCCTCCTTCGGCCATAGCCTGGACTATTGCCTTCCCAAAGCTAAAAAACCTACCCTACGATATTCTTCCAGAACTTATTCTCGCTGTTGGTAGCATCCCTTTTGTTCCCTACGCACGTCCCGGAACAGAAGATATGGCAAAAAATATAATTCCCTACCTACCTCAGCATAAAGCACTTATTTTAACGAGGCATGGAGCCCTTAGCTGGGGAGAAACAATGGAGGAAGCCATTAATGGTATGGAAAGAATTGAGCATACCGCCCATATCCTTATGATGGCCAAAAAGCTCAGGGGATTGACAACTCTTCCGCAAGATGAAATTCAATATCTTCAGGAAAAAAGAAAGCAAATCGGAGATATTAATTTATGAAAGACCTCGAATCTATGTCACTCAAAGTTGAAAATGGAAAGTTATTTGTTCTTGACCAGCAAATGCTCCCTCATCAAGAAGACTGGATCGAATCCAAAACACCTGAAGAAATGTCTAAAATTATTCTTGACTTAAAAACTAGAGGTGCTCCTCTCATAGGAGTCTCAGCTGTTTTAAGCTTGGCCCTTTATGCAGAAAAAGAACCTCATCCTGAAAAAATCATGGCCAAAGCTGAACTCCTAAGAAGCTCAAGACCAACTGCTGTAAACCTCATGAATGCGATTGATAGGGTCCTCGAGGTAGGACAAAAGACTCAATGGGATACTCTAGAAATTACGAAGGAAGCTGAAAATATTTTTGAAGAAGATGTCGAACTTTGCGAGAAAATGGCCACGATTGGATCTCAACTTATAAAGCCTAATGAAAACGTCCTCACTCATTGCAATACTGGAGGCTTGGCAACGGTTGGGAGAGGCACAGCTCTAGGAGTTATTTCTAAAGCTTACGAAAACCAAAAAGGAATTCACGTCTATGTAGACGAAACAAGGCCTCTCCTCCAAGGTGGAAGGTTAACAACTTGGGAACTTGAATCTCTAGGTATTCCCTACACTCTTATTTGTGACAATATGGCAGGACAACTCATGAGCGTGGGTAAGATAGATAGAATTTTTGTTGGCGCAGATAGAATTGCTGCAAACGGCGACTTTGCCAACAAAATAGGAACTTACTCCCTTGCAGTTAATGCAAAATTCCACAAAGTTCCCTTCTACGTGGTGGCCCCCTTCACAACATTCGACAAAAATTGCCCTAATGGCAAAGAAATCCCTATTGAACAAAGGGAGCCAGATGAAGTGAGGGGCGTAAAAGGAAGTTTTGGCAAAGTTGTTTGGAGTCCCAAAAATGCAGAAACTTATAACCCGGCCTTTGATGTAACCCCGGAAAGCCTGGTGTCGGGATATGTCTTAGATAAAGGGCTCTTTAAAGCAAGTGAACTTTCTAAAGCTTTCGAAAATTAGTTTTTAAGATTAATTTTTAAGGTTGACCTTAAAAAGGACCTTAAAAGATAAGGTCCTGCTTCCTCATCCAGCCCTTTTTATTTTTATCAACCTCTATTCTAACCCAGCCTTTTTCGCTTTGATCCTGTAAGTTAACCTCAGCTCCTTCATGTAGAACAAACAATTTCACATTATCCTTACCAATTCCTGAAAACACAGAAGCCTTCGAAACCTTTACAACCCCAAAATCTCTTTCCCAAAAAGCATTATTCAAAAAGGGTATAGCGAATAACAAAACAAAAAAGAAAGATAAATTTCGCACCCATTTAAAAGACTCATATTTAAACAACAATTGGAGAAGAGAGCCAACCCAAAAGAGCACCCAAAAGCCTATTAATAAAGTTGCCGTTTCTTTTTTGTTAAGAGGAAAAAGGCCTCTTGGATCAAGAAAGGGTTTTGATTCAACTTTATCCTTGGTTTTCGATCTCAAATACTCAAGATTGTATTTAACATCTCCATCTCGCGGAAGAACCTCACTAGATTTCTTGAAATGAAATAAAGCTTTCCCTAGCTCTCCTGCCCTAAAGTAAGCATTGCCTAAATTGAAGTGGACCTCTCCCCAAATTCTCTCATCAGACTCAAGGAGGCTTTTATACTCCTTAATCGCATCACTATATCGACCTTCATAGTAAAATTTATTGGCCTTTAAAAAATCCCCTCGGACTTTTCGAGCTTCACCGTGAGATTCACTTATCACTGAAAAAAGAATAAAAAATGAAAAAATAACTGAGGTAAAAGTGATTCTTCCTTTATTATTCATCATTAATCTGTTCATCTTAATTCCTTTTCCATACTCTTTACTATATTTTTCATTTTAGTCATCATTTCTCTTGGGCCTTTTTTAGCTTGCCCTCCATATTGAGCACTTTCAAAATCCTGTAGAAGATTCTTTATTTCTTTTAAAGTTTCAGGGCCTAATTGATGAGGACTTAAAACCCTATCTAAATCAAGAGGAGTTAAGGCCTTGCCATCAACATTAACTTTATCACCAATATAATCCTTAAAGACACTAGAAGCTTGTGTTAAAAAATTATTTCCTTCGCCCACACTTTTAAGCCCTTTATTAAATTTCTTTAAAGCCTGTTCCTGCCTTCTTAAGGCGTCATTGCCTTTAAGCCGTTCCTTCTTTTTTTGCCAAATAAAGCAGGCAACGAAAAGAAGAGGAGGCATAAAAAAAAGAACCCAAAAGATACTTTTTTCATTTAGCGAGAGACTGCCCAAAGTTTTCTCAACCTTCCTCTTTATGGGCATGAGGTCCTTTCCTTCAACCTTTATCTTTTTTTTCAATTTGGTTTGCGGTAAACCTGGAGAGACAAGATTAACTTTTTCTTCATCACCAGACTCTGCCTTTAAAATTTTAACCATAATAGGCCTAGTTGAGGTGGCCTTATAGACTCCACTCAAGGGATCAAAATAGCTTAAGTTAAAAGCAGGTATCTGTTTCTCCCCTATATCTTGAGGAACCAATGCCATTTTAAAAACACGTTTTCCAAAGACGCCCTTTTTACTTCTTTGAATTTTTAAAACTGGTTTATCTTTATAAATTTTGAAACCAGTAATTTCTTTTTCATCTAATTTTGCATCAAAGACATTCCCACTTCCCTGAACAGTCAAAGTAAGAGTTGTCGATTCACCTTGCCTAAGAGAGTCTTTATCAACCCTAGAAATGACCTTGAAATCACCAATAAGACCACTAAAGTTTTTAGGTTTTCCCTCTTGTGGCAAAGGCTTCGCTTCAATTTCTAAATCTTTAGTCCTAAGGCTTACCCTTTTCCTCCGGCCAAAACCTCCCCCGAAGAAAGGATCATCAAACATATCAAAAAGGGAACCTGAACCACGCCCTCTTCCAGAACCATCCCTTATGTAAATATCCCCCAAAAAGGTCGATCCAGGAACTGTCACTTTTCCAGGCTTCGTAGGGAAAAGGGCATAATTGACTTCATACACTTTCCACTCTTTCCCTTTCACAACTTTTCTATACGACCTTCCCTCACCAAGCTCTTCCTTCCAAAAATCCTTAAATTTGGGCAAACTTATTTTAGGGTTGCTTATTTCAACACGATAATAAAGCCTAAATGTATAGATGATTTGCTCTCCAACAAAAGGGTCCTTTTTATTAACAAAGCCTTCTATCAAAAAGTTTTTATCTCTTTTCTCCTTAGCAGGCCCCTTGTGGTCATCAACGCTAGAACTTCCTTTTCCCTGATTAGGGTTTGAGTTAACAGAAGCTCCGTCTGCAAGCACTTCTAAATTAAGAACGTCACTTTTATATTCTTTTCCATCAATAACAGCGACCACAGGACCAACTGTAAAGGATCCTTCTTTTTTAGAATAGAGAGAGTAGTTTATCGTTTTGCTGGTACTAGCTTTACCATTAATTATCTGTACTGATGTTGAAGTTCCTCTATTGGAAAGAGAAAACTTATCAGCATTTTCAATCCGAAGGGAATCAATACTCTGGGATCCATCAACACGAATCTGAATAGAAAATTCCTCACCTAAAGAAATAGGGTTTTCATCAACAGTCAACCCAACCTCTATCGCTCCAACCAAAGAGGTCTTCGTCCCCAAAAAAAAGATCAGGAAAACCCAGAGGATTGAGAAGCTTTTCAAGATAGAAGCTTTGCTCGTCCCGCTTTTCAATTCTTTACCAATCTTTTTCAACTTGATAACTCCTTCTTCCCCGCATTTTGCGTTTTAAGTATTTTTTTCGTTCATCACTCAAAGAGTTTAGCCACCTTAATGCTTCTGCTTCACTCATTTTTTTACCCTGAGCTCCCTGTTTTGCTTTGGAAGCCTGATTTTGAATTGAAGAAGCCTGACTCTTCACCTGATCTTCTTTCTTTTTTTCTTTGTCACCTTTTTCTTCACTTTTAGAAGTTTTGGCTATACTTTCAGGCTTTTTCTCCTTACCTTCCTTACTTTTATCTCCTTCTTTTCCCTGCTCATTTTTGGAAATATTATTTTGATCATCTTTATTGGCCTTGTTTTGGTCACCTGTTTGTTGATTGTCAGCTTGTTTTCGTCCTTCCTGACCTTGTTGGTTTTTTTGATCCTTTTGACCTTTTTGACCTTTTTGACCCTTTTGATTTTTTTGACCTTTTTGACCCTTTTGATTTTTATTACTGGCCTGTCTTTTTCTTTCCTCTTCAATTCTTCTTTTAATTTCTTTTCTGACAAAGTCTAGATTATGCTTGGCATCTTTATCATTAGGATCTATCTCCAAAGTTTTTTTATAATATTTAACAGAGTCTTTAAGCCTTCCCATTTTATAAGCAGTATTACCAAGGTTATAATAGGATTTTGCACTTAAAGCCTTGTCCCCTTTTTTAGCCGTGGACTCGAAAAGTTTAAAGGCCTTATCATATTCCTTCATTTTATAATAAGAATTGCCCGTATTATATTTTAATTCCAAATCTTTAGGTTCTTTTACTTGAGCCTCAAGGAAACTTTTTAAGGCCTTATTATATTTCTTATTTTGGTAATCATTTTCTCCAATTTGCCTCTGGGAGTCCCATGGAGCAGCTCTAGTAACCTGTATGGGTAAAGCTGAAAATAAGAGAAAGGCCATCACGCCCAAAACGGTTTGCCCTCCTTTTCGTTCCTTCACAAAGACTTCTAGAATTAGAAGAAAAAGGGCCACAAGAAGAGGCCATTGGAACCTCTCCTCAAACCGTTTTCTTTTCCCACTCACAAGCTCCTTAGATTCAACTTTCTTTGTAATGTCATTATAAATTTTTTCTAAATCCAAGTCGCCCGTTATGGAACGGACATAACTTCCTCCTGTATCTAAAGCTATTTTTTGAAGAGTCGTCTCATCTAATTGGGTCGTTACAACATTACCACGAGAATCTTTTTTAAAGCCTCCCCTTTTTCTGTCGGGAATAGGTGCTCCTTCTTCTTTACCAATACCTATCGTATAAATCTTAATCCCTTCTTCATGTGCCTCCTTGGCCATTTTCAATGGTTCTCCGCTATGATCCTCTCCATCGGTAATAAGTATAAGGACTCGCGACTTCTTATTTTGAGAGTCAAAAGCGCTAATAGATTTTTTTATAGCATCCCCAATAGCGGTTCCAGGTACTGGGATTAGGTCCGTATCCAGTTCATCCAAGAAAATTCTTACAGCGCCGTAGTCAAGAGTAAGAGGGCTTTGAAGAAAGCTGGTCCCTGAAAAGGCAACCAACCCAACTCTATCTCCTTGCATCATATTAAGGAGGTCAATAATTTCACGCTTGGCCCTCTCTAAGCGATTTGGAGAAACGTCTTCGGCCAGCATACTTTCACTAACATCGAGGGCCAGAATAATATCAACACCTCTCCGGTTCACTTCCTCCCATTGAAAACCCCATTTGGGCCTTATCAAGGCAAGGATGCAAAAAAAGAAAGCAAAAATGATAAGGAATGCTTTGACCTTCTGCCTTTTAGCAGAGAACCCTCTAAGTAACTTGTCCTTTAAATCCTCACTAACAAAAAGCTCTAAAAGTCTTTTTTTCTTCTTAAATGCCCAAATATAAAACAAAACAAGTAAGGGAATGATGATTAAACACCACAAATATTGAAGATTCGCAAACTTCAAGGGGTTTCTCCTCGTTCTTTTTTTTTAAGGAATTCTTCTCAACTTTGTTTGCCCTAAAAATATTTCCAAGAGTAAAATAAAGAGTCCTGGAATTAAAAAGTGGGCGAACATTTCATTGTATTCTGTGTATTTTTTGACCTCAATTTTAGTTTTTTCTAACTTATCAATTAGGCTGTAAATATTTTTAAGCTCGTCAGTGTTAGTAGCTCTAAAGTACTTTGCTCCAGTCTCAGAGGCGACTTGTTTAAGAGTTGATTCATCTAAGTCCACTTTTTGGTAAATATAGCGTTTTCCAAAAAGAGTATCTGCTAAAAAAGGTGCCTTCCCCTGGGTCCCAACACCGATGGTATAAACTTTAACTCCGTAATGATCGGCAAGTTTAGAAGCCTGTAAGGGGCTCAAACGCCCAGCAGTATTTCTTCCATCAGTGAGAGCAATCATTATTTTTGACTTGGACTTTAGGTCCTTCATCCGGTTTACGCCAATACCAATGGCCTGTCCCAAAGCCGTGGCTGATCCGGCCATACCTATTTTTATGTTGTCAAGAAAGTCCATGACAATACCGTGGTCAAGAGTCAATGGACATTGTGTGAAAGCTTCCTCACCAAAAACAACGAGCCCAATTCTGTCATTGGGTCTCTTTTTAATAAAGTCTCTTACCACCTCTTTAACGACTCTCAAACGGTTAACTCTCTTTCCTTCTCTCTTAAAATCTAAGGCCTGCATACTTTCGGAAGTATCGAGAACAAGTAATATGTCGACGCCTTCTGAATTCGTTTTTGTAAACTGCCTTCCTGACTGTGGTCTAGCAAGTGCTACAACAAGAAGAATAATGGCCAGAGACCGTAGAATAAGAAGAATTAATTTGGGATTATTTCTCGCTCTCATATTCATTGATTTCAGGAGGTCAATACTTGAAAAGCGAATCTTTCCTCCACTTTTTTGCCCCCAAATAAAAATAGGGACAATAACTAAAAACAAGCATAAAAACCATGGGTAAGCCAGACGGATCATAAAACTGAATCCTCCTCATTTTCATTATCAACTTTTTTAGGCATTGTTTCCAAAACGAATTTTTTTGCGTCTTGCAAAATACCTTCTCCTTCTTCTTCACTTTTTTCGATATTGGCAAATTTAACAAGGTCAGCCTCTTTCAATATTCCTAAAAAGGCCCTTTGCTGAGAAGGCCCAACCGAATTTAAAAGATCAATATCTCTTTTTATTTCTTCTTGTGTCCGCTCTTTGGCTGGAAATTTATAACTATCCTCAACATAAGAGCGCACAATATCTGAAAGGGAAAAATAAAAACTTTTCCTCTTAGAATAGTCTGACAGACAAGAAATACCTTTTTTTAAATTTTCCAATTCTAAAAGGGCCTTTTCATGAGGAGGCGGGAGAGGTATTGCATCTCTTTGCCTTCCCTTTCTCTTATTAAAAAAGTAAATCAAGAACCCAAAAACACCAAGCACCAATAACGCTCCAACAAAATATGTAAGGGTTTTAGATGGAGCAATAGTCAGAGGCTTAATATCCCTTAATCCACTTTCTTTTCCCTTAAAACCTCCTAACTCACTCTGCTTATTTGTTCCTTTAGACGTTTTTGAAACTTCATTTTTCACTTCAACAAAAATTTCCGGTGAACTTAAAATGATGTCCTTTCCTGCCTTATTTTTAAGAGACAATTTCAAAGAAGGTAAAATGTAAGAACCAGTGAGGTCTGCTTCTAACTTATACCACCTCTCAAAAACCCACTCTCCATCTTCTTTAACTGGCCCTTCTTTACCAAAGTCAACAATCCTAAAACCTTGAATTTTGTCACCACTTTCAGGCAGATAGAGAGGTCCCTCTTTGAGTGAAGAAAAAGCCCGAAGACGAAACGTAAGGGTTTCACCTGGACTTAAAATGGCCTTATCAACCTCTGCCTTCAAAAAGCTTGTCCTCTTACCTTCATCTGCCAATACGTTTTGAAATAAGGTCAAGTAACTAAAAAAGAGGGTCAAAAAAATTAACAAAGAAGAATGAGCCTCTTTCAAAAAATCAATGGACCTAGTTCGTGTTTGAGTTCTCATTTCCACCTTTCGACAAAAAGCTGTACATTTTCGTTCTTGAATGACTCTTGAACAAGTTTCTTATAGAGGCCTTGGCCCTTTTCTATTTTATAACTCTGCTCAACAACATTTTTAATATCATTGTATGCATATTGTTGGGGAAGCGTTTTTTCCGCTACAATATACATTTTATAAGTACCGGAGGTTAAAAAAGGTCCGCTCCATTCGCCCTTATTTTTTTTAAAAAGACCTTTAATTTGAGAAGGATTTAAATTTAAATTAGGTGAAGCCAAACCCTTAGTCAGCGTAATTTCCTTTTCAACAGAAGCCGAAGGTAACATTTTTTTGACTTCATTTATAAGGTTTGTGACTTTTTTATTTCTTTTTAGGAAAGCTTTTAACTTTTTTGATTGATCTTTTCCTTTAAATTCAATCTTGGTAAGGTTTAAAGTTTCCTTTTGAGAAAATTTCTCCCTATTTGCTTTGAAATAATTTTTAAGGTCGACTTCATCAACTTTGATCTTTCTTTCTACTTCGTTTTTAAGTAGTTTTTCAACCAGCAACTGTTTTGTAACGTTTTCAAGTTTCTTAATGAAAGATGGATCCTTTTCCAGCCCCAGTCTTTTCGATTTTTGCCATAGGATTTGATTAATGACATACTTTTGAAGTAGTTCCTGTTTAACCTTATTGGACTTTAAATTTTCCTGTCCTTTGCCAAATGCATGAAAAGAATCTACGTATTCGTTTAACTGATAATCATAAATGTTTTGCTCTCCCACTTTAGCTACAATGGCAGCACCTTTTCTTTTAGTTGCATCCTTATCCGTGGAAAGTGTGGTTTTATCTTTAATAAAGGCTTTAGCAGCACCAAACTTTTTAAGTTTTTCCAAGAGGGCCACTATCCTCTTGTTAGCTTCCGTTATGTAAGTCGATTTAGGATCCAAAAGCTCTACTTTATAAAACCAGGAGATGGCCTTTTCCAAATGTCCTTCTTCTTCATACAATTCACCAAGTGAATAAGACATTTTTGCTTTTACTTTCGCATCAACTTTCCCTTTCTCAAGGTATTTCTCGTACTCTCTGGCAGCTTGATTCACAAGCCCAGCAGCATGTAGTTTTGATGCAGCATCTTTAAGAACAGTGACCTCTCCTTGATCAGAGTTTTTTCCACTTTCAAAGTTTTGAAAAACTAAAATACCAAGAAGCCCCCCCAATATACATTGACTAAAAAAAAGAACCATAAACCTTGTATCTTTTTTCATCTTTTCCTTTCCCTTTCTCTAAAGAACTTAATGAGAGTGTCAAAATAAGAACCGTCTGTTCTTACATCTAGAAAATCTATCCCATTTTTTTGGAAAAACCTTTTTTTCTCTCTTAAGGCAAGTTTTGCTTTTTTTGAAAATGATTGGACACCATTGAGATCACTAGTGTTAATTAAAAGAGATTCACCAGTCTCAGCATCCTCTAACTCAATATAGCCGATATTGGGGATTTCTATCTCTCTAGGGTCAGTGACAGAAATGGCCACAAGGTCATGCTTTCTCGAAAAGCTCCTTAACTTGTTTTCAAATCCTTCCCCTTGAAAGTCTGAAATTAAAAACGTAATGGCCTTCTTTTTCATAACCTTGTTCATAAAGTCGATAGGAACTGAAATATCCGTTTTCTTGGCTTTAGATTTAAAGGAAAGGATATCTCGAATGAGTGACCAAACATGCCCTCTTCCCTTCTTTGGAGGAATGTAATGCTCGACATGGTCAGAGAAAATAATGAGCCCAACCTTATCATTACTTCTTAAAGCTGTGTAGGCCAGAAGGGCCGTAATTTCAGCAGAGACCTCATTTTTAAACTTTTTCTGAGTTCCAAAATGAGAAGAAGCTGAAACATCCACAAGAAAAAAAACGACAAGTTCTCTTTCATCCCTAAACGTTTTTATATAAGGTTTTTGGCTTCTTGCAGTTACATTCCAATCAATATTTCTTATGTCATCTCCAGGAACGTACTCTCGAACTTCCTCAAATTCCATACCACGGCCTTTAAAAACGCTTAGATACTCCCCTGCAAAAGCGTCGTTGACCATGTACTTGGCCTTAAATTGTATCTTTTTTACTTTGGCCAATAACTCATCATCAAAAAACTGTGTTGGTTCGTTCATTTCATTTCCATGATTTAAGGTACATCAATTTTATCAAAAACCTTTTGAATAATATCAGTTGAATTCATATCTTGTGCTTCTGCTTCATACGAAATAAGAATTCTATGCCTTAAAACATCTGGTCCTATTGTCTTAATATCTTGAGGAGTCACATAACCTCTTCCATTGAGGAAGGCTTGGGCTTTTGCTGCTTTAATAAGGTTGATAGAAGCTCTTGGTGACCCACCATACTCAATCAAATGTTTCATATCTTTGAGACCAAAAAGCTCTGGGTTTCGTGTGGCAAAAACAAGATTCGCAACATAATCATATAATTTATCGTCAACAAATACTTGAGAGACAAGCTGACGAAGCTCAATAATTTTTTCTGGCGTTAATACTTTTGTAATCGTTGGTTGATGAACACCTTCCATTCTTTTCATAATTGAAATTTCTTCTTCTTTACTAGGATAATCAACGACAACTTTAAGCATGAAACGGTCTACCTGAGCTTCCGGTAGTGGATAAGTTCCTTCTTGCTCAACAGGGTTTTGAGTTGCCATAACAAGGAATGTCTCTGGAAGCTTAAACGTTTCGTCACCTATAGTTACTTGCTTTTCTTGCATTGACTCCAAAAGTGCACTTTGTACTTTAGCTGGAGCCCTGTTAATTTCATCAGCTAAAACAATATGAGCAAAAAGAGGTCCTTTTTTAACGTGGAAATTCCCCTCCTTAGGAGAATAAATTTGGGTTCCTATAAGGTCAGCCGGGAGGAGGTCTGGTGTGAACTGAATCCTGCTAAACTCAGCTTGAATAACCTCGGAAAGAGTTTTAATGGCCGTTGTTTTAGCGAGACCTGGAACACCTTCAACTAAAATATGTCCATCGGAAAGTAGACCTATAAGTAACTTTTCTGTCATATTTCTTTGGCCTACAAGAACTTTACTAACTTCCTCACTGACGGCGGCAACAACGGGAAATTCTCTTTCAATTTTTTGAGTTATCTGTTCTACTGACTCACTCATTTATGTCCTCCCTCTTAATTTTTTTATTTTTAACTATGTTTTTATATTTACTAAAATTAAATGATGTCTTCTTTTTTTACCTCATGCTCTAATCTTTTTTCTAAATAGCGGACTTTCATTTCATCCACGGCTTTCCCTCCTCCATATTTGTGGGTTTCAAGCAACGCGTTCTCTTCTTTCCCATCAAGGCCTTTTTCAATTGATAACTTTCTATTAAGCTCAATAAGTTTAGAAATATATTCTTTCTGTTTACCTTCCATTTTCATTCTTTGGAGTTCTTCAAAAAGTAGCCCATTAATCCAAGAAAAGTTTTCCTCTCCTGGATGAAAAGTTTTCTTCCCTTTTCTCTTATGCCTCCAAAATAAAAACAGTACCGCACAAAATAAAAGAAACACAACAAAAGCGAACTCCATCCAACTAAGTGCTCCCCATCGACTGGCAACACTCAAAGAAATACCCGGATGCCTTGAAAACCTCTCTGCCCCCCCACTTCTTGGACTATAAGAAAGTTCTATTGGTCCTATTTGATAATTACCCTTTTCTTTTAGTTCAAAGGGGTAGTGATATTCTAAAACCGATTGTCCTTCCCTAATACTTGTCGTGGACGTAACGCCTTTAGAGTTTAAACCTTTTGGAAACCTTACTGTCGGTACCTTTATCAAGTATCTCCGTGAATTACTTGGCCAGGTAATTGATACCTTTAAAGTATGAACTCCTCCCACTTTAAAAATATTATTTTCAGGTTTCAAGGAGCTCACTTTCATAACAGGCGGAAGCAAGTCTTTTGGAAATGAAAAACTCTCTTTATTTCCTCCGACCTTCTTTCCTCCATTTAACTCTGATAGCGTTTTATATTGTGAGAGTTTTTTTAATTCCTCAAAAACCTCCTGCGTCTCCCAGCTCTTTCCTCCTCTGAAGACTCCTGCCAAAAAGCCATCTGGAGAAATTATGTAAACGCTTGGTATAGCGGTAGCTTGATAGATTCGAGAAACTTCTGATTGATCATCATGAAAATTAGGAAAAGTTATCCCAGTTTCCTTTAGGTACTTTTTAACCAATCTTCTGTTTCCCTGATCAACAGAGACACCAACGACTTGGATATTTGAAGCTTGGAATTCTTGGGCAGCACTTTCAAGAGTAGGCATCTCCATCCGGCAAGGTCCACACCAAGTGGCCCAAAAATTTAAAAGGACCCACTTACCTCTATAATCACTTAAGCTTCCTTCAGAACCTTTTATATAAGGGAGTGTAAAGTCTTTGGATTTTATTTGGGTGGGAGTAAATCCTAGCCTTTCTAGAATGTTGTCTTGGGCATTGAGAAGTTCTGTAAAGGTAGCGGATAATATTAAGCTCAATAATAGGAACTTAAGCTGGTACATACTTACAAGAAACTTTAATTTAGTTTTTAACATAAACCCAAAAACCTTTATTTTGCTTCTATCTCTAAAAGATCAGAGGAGATCTCTTTGGTGCTCTCTGCTTTGATACTCTCTACTTTGATGATTATGCTAAAAGCCCCATCTCAAATCAAGAAAAAGATGAATAGCTTAACTCTTTGCAACTTTTTTAAACACCCTAAAAAGAATGGGAGAAAAATTTCCTACTCCTGGAGGCAGTGCTTCATTAAAAAACTCTAAAAATAATGTGTTCTTCCCAACCCCTCCTTTAGGTTTTACTGCGCCAGAAAAGATTCGGCTCAAATAAAAATGAGTCGACAAATAATTTGAAGGCCAAAGGCCGTCTATTTCTTCAAGGCCTATTCTATCAAGAACAGAACCTAGTTTATCGCTTAAATAGCGGTTGTGTGGAGAAATAGGAATTTCCTCCATTAGCATTTCTTTTCTTCCCTTATTAAGTTGCACCCAAGGTGTCCTGAAACTCTCACTCATTAAGTAAAGCCCACCTTCATGAAGCAGATCCGCAATGTTAAGGAATGCCTGGAACTGCTCTTCCCAACTTAAAAGGTTTATAATGACCCTCTCAGTTATTATGAGGTCAACTTTGTTAGGCCAAAAGTTCTTTTCTCGGCAATCACCCTTTTTAACAACTGCTCTTTCCAAGCCGCGGTTTTTAGCTATTTCAAAAAGGTGCGGAGAAAACTCGATGCCTCCAAAGGAGGACTCAGGGAAAGACTTCTCTAAAACATCTAACAGGTATCCATTTCCGCACCCGACATCCAAAACTTTCAAAGCTCGCCCATTGAGTTTGCAAAAACGATCTATTTCTTGAGAGAAGAATCGAATTTCGTTTTGTCTGATGACTTGATCCTGCATTGTACAATGAGGACCTTCTCCAAAACTTTTGGCCAATTTTTCATAGTGGTTAAGAATTATCTTATCGCCTTTTCCCATGGGCGCTTTCTATCAATTGGAAAACAAAAAGACAATGCGTTACTTTAAAGCATCACCAATTGGTCTAGGTTTCCTATCCTCATCAATGGCCACATAAGTAAAAATTCCTTCTGTAACTTTAAAACGACGAAAGTTTCGGCTTACCCAAGCTTCAACCTTAACACTTAGAGATGTATTTCCTGTTTTGATATTTTGAACATAGCAACATAGAATATCTCCAACCAAAACAGGTCTATGAAAAGTCATTCCATCAACTGCTACTGTAACAGTTCTTCCCCTGGCCAAGGAGCTTGAAAAAACTCCTCCAGCAATATCCATTTGACTAAGGACCCAGCCACCAAAGATATCACCGCTAGGATTTGTATCAGCTGGCATGGCTTGAGTTCGTATAGATAGTTCACCCTTTGGTTCTTCCTCTGACATTTAAGACTCCCTGTTTTTGTAAGTGGCTATTTTATTGTCGAAAAGAAAAAAAGAAAAGAGAGAAGGTGTTTATCTTTGACTCAGTAACTTTCCAAAATCCGTTGACTCCTGCTTTCCTAGCAACACTTGTCCATCAAGAGTATAGCCTGGGGAAACAAAAATTCCGGACTTATTTGCCAAAACTTCATTTTGCCTAAGCTCCTTTTCCAGAAAAGGTGACTTCAACTCAAGCTTAAATTTGGCAAAATCCAACCCCAAATCAGTTATAACATTTTTAAGGAAGGCTTCATTTATTTCACCTTTTAGAGTCTGTTCAAAAACTCTTTT
>MDTD01018716.1_pt1 | contig 56735 bp, 54 predicted proteins | sample 811221 | NCBI WGS metagenome assembly MDTD01 (sample SAMN05326646, study PRJNA326480) | marine metagenome | isolation source: seawater | place: Pacific Ocean: South West | collected 2011 | reverse complement strand
CGCGAACCGAACAAGCCGATCGGCTCCTACCTGTTCGCGGGCCCGACCGGTGTCGGCAAGACCGAAGTCGCCAAGCAACTCGCCTCGATTATGGGCGTCGAGATGCTGCGCTTCGACATGTCAGAATACATGGAACGGCACACCGTTTCCCGCCTGATCGGCGCGCCTCCGGGCTATGTCGGCTATGACGAAGGCGGCCTGCTGACCGATGGTGTCGACCAGCACCCGCATTGTGTGCTGCTGCTCGACGAAATCGAAAAGGCGCACCCGGACCTGTTCAACATCCTGCTGCAGGTGATGGACAATGGCTCGCTCACCGATGCGAATGGCCGCAAGGTCGACTTCCGCAACGTGGTCGTCATCATGACGACCAATGCGGGCGCGTCGGATGCCGCGAAGAATGCCATCGGCTTCGGCGCCGGCAAGAAGGATGACGAGCAGGACGAGGCCATCAAGCGCCTGTTCACGCCGGAATTCCGCAACCGCCTCGATTCGGTGATCACCTTCGGTGGCCTGACGCCGGAAATCATCGACCGCGTGGTCGAGAAGTTCATCCTGCAGCTGGAAGTTCAGCTGGAAGACCGCAACGTCTCGATCGAGATCTCCAAGGCGGCCCGCGACTGGCTGGCCAAGCGGGGCTTCGACGCCGACATGGGCGCCCGACCTCTGGCCCGGACGATCCAGGAACACGTCAAGAAGCCGATGGCGGAGGAACTCCTCTTCGGCGAGCTGCAGAAGGGCGGCGTTGTCCATATCGACATCGACAAGGACGACGACAGCAAGCTGGCCTTCAGATACGTGGCTGAAAAGCCGAAGAAGAAGAAACCGGCTGCGAAGAAGGGGTCTCAAGAACCTGCCTGACGCAACAGCAAAATAGTTGGCGGATTGCCGCGACGTTATGGGGCCGTGCCGGAAGGTACGGCCCTTTTCGTGCTCGCATCCTCTGGCACGGGTGCTTATGCTCGCGGGAAAATACCGGGAGGAAATAAATGTCCGATAGCCAGGTGCACGGCACATGCGATCCGCGCTTTGAGGAAGTGAAGCGCGAACTCGAAAAGAATCTTGCAGAGCGCGGCGAGGTTGGCGCGTCAGTCTGCCTGTCCGTGAATGGCGAAACGCTGGTGGACCTCTGGGGCGGCATGGCCAACCCCGAAACCAATGACCCCTGGCAGGAAGACACGATCTCCATCGTCTTCTCCTGCTCCAAGGCGGCGACGGCGATCTGCGCGCATATCCTGATCGACCGGGGCGAACTCGATCCCGATGCGCTGGTCTCGGAATACTGGCCGGAATTTGCAAAGAACGGCAAAGAGAAGACAACGGTTCAGATGATGCTGAACCACGAGAGCGCCCTGCCGACCTTGCGCGACCCGGTGAAGCCGGGCGGGTTTGCCGATTGGGATTACATGGTCCAGCGCATGGCGGACGAGGAACCGTTCTGGGAACCCGGCACCCGCAATGGCTATCACATGATCAATTTCGGCTGGACGGTCGGCGAGCTGGTGCGCCGCGTGTCCGGCAAGTCGCTCGGCACATTCTTCCGGGAAGAAGTGGCGGAGAAGACCGGCGCCCGCTTCTGGCTGGGCCTTCCGGAAACGGAAGATGTCCACATTGCCCCGATCCGCCAATATGAGCCGAAGCCAGGCGACGAGGCGACGGAGTTCGGCATCAAGCTGATGACCGATCCGGAATCGATCCAGCACAAGAGCTTCATGAATACGGGCGGATGGGACTTCAATGACCGCAAGGGCCAGGCCGCTGAAATCGGCGGCGGTGGCGGCTTGTCAAACGCGCGCGGGCAGGTGGCGATGTACACACCGCTGGCCACCGATGACGGATCATTGGTGTCGGAAGACCGTCTCAACAACATGACCATGGTGTCGACGGCGACGCATCGTGACGCGACGCTGCTTATTCCGACGCGGTTTGCGTCCGGCTTCATGAAGTCGATGGACAACCGGAAGCGCAAGATGGGGCCGGGCACCAGCGCGATCATCGGCGAGCGGGCCTTCGGGCATGTCGGGGCCGGCGGATCCATCGGGTTCGCCGATCCTGATTGCGGTCTCGCCTTCAGCTATACGATGAACCAGATGGGCAATGGCATTCTACTGAATGACCGTGGGCAGAGCCTGATCGATGCAGCCTACCGGTCGCTCGGTTATCGGACGAATGCCCCCGGTGCCTGGGTGAAATAATCCGGATTTCCGGAATGGCCCGCCGCATGGTACGCTCGCCGCGAGGGTGGTGGAGGATCATGCGTGATGCGGTATGCCGGTCTGTGCTCAATACTCCTGTTGATACCCGCCGCGTGTGACGATGCGGCAGGGTCGGCTTATTCGGATGGCTCGTCCCCGGTTGCGATCGAGGGGGCCGATCCGGAAACGCCGTCCCCAGAGGATTCGCGTAGCGAAGCTGTAACAGATGCTGCAGGAACGGCAGATGTTTCCGCCTCCGGCGCAGCGGAGGGTCTGGAGGCGCGGGCGGCATCGCTCGGCCTGACACAAGAGATGGATTTCACTTGCGTTAGCGAGGGCGGCAACGACGGCAGCAGTGCGCATGTCGTGCTCTACGGCAATGAAGAGCTGGCCGCCGTGCTGATTCCCCGAAAGGTGAATGTGCCACTTTACCTGGACTGTTCGCCCACACGGATCGGTCCGGAGTGCAGCGATGGCGTGTTCACGGCCCTGATCAACACGCTTGAGGAGAAAGCCCGGTTTGACGGCCTCGATGACGCTGCGCCGCTGACCTGCACTCTGGTGCAGCCGGGGCGGCCGCCTGAATTGGAATAGGCGGCGCCGGCCTCACTGACCGCGATCAGCCATCGTCGTCGGCTTCGCCAATGCCGCGGCGTTTCCCGGTATTTTCGATCATTTGCTGTGCACGGGCCACGCCTTCGCTGCGGGCCGGCGGGGCCATGATTTCCGGCGGATCGGTTTGCTGCATGTAGATTGTCCGGCTCGGGAAGGCGAAGCCCGTGCCGGCCTTCTCGATGATGTCCATGACCACGACGGCAAACTCTTCCTTGATCGCGAGCCACTCGCCCCAGTTCTTCGTGTGGGTGAAGGTGTAGATGAGAAAGTCGATGGAGCTGGCGTTGAAATTGTCGACGCGCACGAACAGCGCCGCTTCAGGCGGTTTGACGAAGCGGTCATCGTTCCACAGCCAGGCTTCGATCTCGTCCCGGATGTATTTCAGCTGGTCGACCGTTGTGCGGTATTCGACGCCGATGGCCCATTTGATCCGCCGGTAGGTCATGCGGGAAAAATTCGTCACGGCAGCGTCTGACAAGGCGCTGTTGGGCACATAGACCGGGCTTTTGTCGAATCTGCGGATCAGGGTTGAGCGGAAATTGATTTTCTCCACCGTGCCCTCGACAACCCCGTCCACTTTGATCCATTCGCCCGGCACGAAACGTTTCTCGGTAATGATCAGGATGCCGGAGATCAGGTTCTTGAACAGGTCCTGCGCGCCAAGGCCGACGGCAATGCCCAAAACGCCAAGTCCGGCCAGAAGCGGCGCGATCTGGATGCCCCACTGTTCGGCCACAGCGCCGAGGCCCAGAACCACCAGCAGGACCTGAAGCGCTTTCACCATCCAGTCGACCGCGGCCGAAGACAGCGCGTTGCGCAGCGTGCCGAACAAGAACTCGAAGGCGTTCACGGCGCGGGCCAGGGTCCAGAACACGGCCAGCGTAATGACCGAGCGCAGGATGCGGTCGGCATAGACTTCCGCCTCGCCCGATATGTCGGTGACCTGAAGCGCGATATAAATGCCGATGATGACCGGTACGACCTTCAACGGCGTCGCGATCGAATTGACCAACGCATCGTCGAACCGTGTTTTGGTGCCGGCCGTGAGCCGCATGATGGATGACACGATGACTCGCGCGAACAGGCCGCGCACCAGCAGCGCGATGACCACAATCAGGACAGCCGTAATGATCTCGCCATAGGTCAGGCCATAATTGCCCTGGTTCCAGATGGTGGCGATATAGCTCGCGGCGTCCCTCGCCCATTGCGGCGCATTCTGATCGAACCAGCCACCGATGGACTGGAACTGGGCGATATTTTCCATTCTGGTTCCCCTTGGGCTTGGTGTTCCCTGTGGTGTCAGTGGCGCAATCTGCCCCGACTCCTGTGTTTCGGCGGCTGCGGCACATGGCCCTCGCGCCACTCGCCGGGCTGAAGGTTGCCGAGTTCCCACTCGCCGATGCGAACCCGGACCAGCCGCAGCGTCGGATGGCCGACGGCGGCCGTCATCCGGCGGACCTGACGGTTGCGGCCTTCCGTGATGGTGAGCTCGATCCAGCTGTCAGGCACGGACTTCCTGTACCGGATCGGTGGCACGCGCGGCCAGAGGGTTTCCGGTGCGGGCAGGGCGCTGGCCTTCGCCGGTGCGGTCAGGCCATCGGAGAGGTCCACGCCGTCGCGCAGACGCTGCAGGGCGGCCTCATCCGGCACGCCTTCCACCTGTGCCCAATAAGTCTTGGGCATCTTGTTCGCCGGATTGGCGATGCGGTGCTGCAGGCGGCCATCATTGGTGAGAATCATCAGGCCTTCGGAATCCTGGTCCAGCCGGCCGGCCGGATAGACGCCCGGAATGTCGATCAGTTCCGACAGGGTTCGCCGCTTCGATCCGGCATTTCCCCGGTCGGTGAACTGCGAGAGCACCCCGAAGGGTTTGTTCAGCAGGAGGAGCCGCGTTTCCTGATCGGTAGTCCGCGTCACGCAGCAACCACCTCGTGCAGCGCCTTGAGGGTTGTCAGCAGGCCTTCGGCATCGGAAATCGGCAGGCAGCTCGGCCCGTCGCACAGCGCCTTGTCCGGATCGGTGTGGAATTCGAGGAAGACGCCGTCCGCGCCAGCGGCAATGGCTGACTTGGCGATGATCGACACCCCGTCCCGGCGTCCGCCTGTGGAGGCGCCTGCCGTGCGCGGGTCGGCCCCTGGCAGCTGGACGGCATGAGTTGCGTCGATGGTCACCGGGCAGCCGAGTTTCTGCATCTCCGCAATGCCCAGCATGTCGACGACCAGATTGTTGTAGCCGAAGCTGGAACCGCGCTCGCAAAGGATCACGCCGACTTCGGCCGCCTCGCCGATCTTGGAGACAATATTCTTCGTGTCCCACGGTGCGATGAACTGGGCTTTCTTAACCTGTACGATGCCACCGGCCGCAGCGGTGGCTTTTGCTGTGGCGACGACCAGGTCCGTCTGCCGGCAAAGGAAGGCCGGGATCTGGACGATGTCCACCACTTCGGCGACCGGTTCGGCCTGGCCGGGTTCATGCAGGTCCGCGCAGATCGGCACGCCCAGCTTGGCTTTGACACTGGCCAGTGTCTTCAGGCCCGATTCCATGCCCGGCCCGCGATAGGATTTGATCGAGGAGCGATTCGCCTTGTCGAAACTGGCTTTGAACACATAGGGCAGGCCAAGCGCAGCGCAGATTCGCTTCAGTTCCGTGCCGATTTCAAGGGCAAGTCCCTCATCTTCCAGCACGTTCAGGCCCGCGATCACGGACAATGGTTTTCCCGTCCCGATGGTCCATCCGGAGGCGGTGTGGGTGAGGACGGTCATTGGCGGTTCTCCCTTAAGAATCCTGCAAGCCAGATAGCCGAATAGCGCCCCGGCGCGAACCCGTTTCGGCCAGCGATGGGGCCGATAGAGCCTGAAAAGGCTGCCGGAATCAAAGAAGCCGCCCAGATGGGGGCGGCTTCCGTGAGTCCGTTGAGGACAATGGTCCCGGCAGCGTTTCAGCTTACCGGTACAAATCTCTAGGCACTGACCGGAGGCTGCTCCAGCCAGACACCATAGGACTTGGACCACTTGGCCTCACCTGGTTTCTCACTCGACATGGATCACCTCCTTTCAGGCGCGCAACAGGCGCGTACTTTTTGTCCGGGACCATCCCGAACGACTCAGAGTTAAGCATGATTTGCGCCATGCAAAAGTTAAGAACGCGACTTTTTGGCCTAAATTTGCGTGATGAACAGAAAACGCCCGGATGCCGGGAAGGCATCCGAGCGTTCACCAAGCGGGCAGGACGCCCGATCAGCCTTAATCGTAGGCGAGCGCGCCGACGACGAGGCCAATGATTGCGCCTGTGGCCACCGAAGCAAGAATCGCGTCGCCGCGATCATAGTCGTGCACCCAGTAATATCCGGGCGGTGGGGCATACAGGCCGTAAGAGGCATAATCGCGAATGTAGACCGTGCGCGGGTGCGGACGGTAATAGCCGCCGATCCGGTAGGGCGAGATATAGCCCGAGCGGAAATACGGTCCCGTCCGGTAGCCATAGGTCACGTAGGAGCTATAGCGCGGCGGGGGCGCATAGAACCGGGCAGGCGGTCGCCGGTAAGCATAGCGCGGGGGGTGATAGCTGCGGCGGTAATCATGGCGGTCACGCCGCTCATGTCGGTACTGCCGGTCAGTGCGGCGGTGGTCTCCACGGTAGTCGCGGCGGTCTCCGCGGCGATAGTCTTGCCGACGGTCGTGATCCCTGCGGCCACGATCGCCGCGGTCCCCGCGATCCCATCCACCCCGGTCACGGTCGCCCCGGTCGGCACTTGCGATGGGGGCGATGGTCAGGCCGGCAATGGCCAGCGCGGCCATGGCTTTTCCGAATGTGTTCATCAGTTTCATGGCAGGCCAGGCCTCCGTTGAAATGGCCTGCCGCTGTGTGATTGGCTGGCCGTCAGGTTGTCGCGCATTGCGCATTGGAGCAAACCTACATTTTCCGGCCTGAACGGTCTCTGAACGAGGGGTTAAGCTTTATCCATGTCCGATTTCGGCGATCTTCGCGTGTCAGACAGCCTAATCGTGCCAGCCTGGGAGCTGTCCGAAGCCTTCGTGCGTGCGTCCGGGCCGGGGGGGCAGCATGTGAACAAGGTTTCCACCGCTGTGCAGCTGACCTGGCAGGTCGAGGCGTCGTCCCTGCCGGCGGAGGTCAAGGCGCGATTCGTGAAGCTGTTTGGCAGCCGGATGACCAATGACGGCCGTCTGATCCTCGAAGCCAGCAGCCATCGCAGCCAGGTGCTGAACCGGGAAGCCGCCCGGAAACGGCTGGCGGAGATGATTCTCAAGGCCAGCCACAAGCCCAAGCGGCGCATCCGCACCAAACCGACCAAAGGCAGCATCCGCCGTCGCATCGCGGCCAAGAAGCACCGGGGCGAAATCAAATCCCTGCGCGGGAATGTGGACCGGACAGACGATTAGGGATCAACGCACGGAATCGAGGGCGACCCGCAATTTGTTCAGGAGCGGCAGGAGCTGCTTCCATTCCTGGCGGGTCAGGGATGCCAACTCGCTTCTCGAAGCATCCAGCGCCTGCACAGCCGCTTTCCTCGCGGCCGTGCCTGCCGGAGTCACGCCGATCCGGCGGATGCGCCGGTCATCCGGATCGGGAACCGGTGTCACCAGCCCTTTCTCCTCCAGCCGGCGGACCGTGGACGACATGGTCGGCTGGGAGACCTGAAGGGCACGCGCCAGTTCGCCGATCGTCTGTTGTGTGTCCAGACGCAGCAAATGGTTCAGGACTGCGAATTGCGCCGTGGTCAAACCATCCGGCAGACGCCGGGCGAAGGCCGTATCTGCCAGATGGGCAATGATGGAAATCTCCGTCATTGCCGCAAACTCGACCGGATCGCCTGCGAGGCCTGCGGGCCGGCTCATGTGATGAGCCGCGATTCCAGCGGCCAGCGCGGGGACGCTCCCTGGCCGCCTGCATAGCCGAGCCGGAACAGGCCCTGCATCCGGCCCGGAAAGGTGACGCCGAAGCGATCATGGATCTCCGCGAACGGTTCTGCCATTTCGCTGTATTCTTCGAGAACCTGCGACAGAGGCTGAAACCCGACACCGACGGCTGCCGCGGCCAGCTGCAGCCGGATCCAGACAGCGCCGCTGTCCAGCTGTTCGGACCGCGAATTGCCAAGTGTGGTGAACCAGAGGAAGGTTGGCGCGCTTTCGATCAGGCCATTGTAGGTGGAGAGGGTCGCCTGCCATGCGGTGGAGCCGATTTCATCCATACTGTCCTGCGTCAGGATGCCGGTCATGCGATAGGCTTCCATCATCGGGCCTGCGAGGAAGATGCCATCGGGGTTGGCGTTGATCTGCTTTGCGCCAATCCGGGTAAGATAGGCACTTTCATGGCAGGTCTCGGGTTTGCGCAGCTCGATCTCCCAGGCGCGCTTGCAGATATCTCTCAGCCAGCTGACGGTTTCCGGCTTGCTGCTGCCCGCCACGTCGATCGCGCCAAGGCCAGGCAGGGCGTTGGATATCTCCATCAGCGCCGCCAGCTTGTCGGACGGCACCGGACGTCCGGGATCGAATTTCGCGCGCGCTGTGCGCCGCCTCAGCGCGTAACCGAACAGCGGGTCACGCTCGACATCCGGATCCTGGACAAAGCGCACATGTGCGATGGGGCGTTCGTCCAGCCGGTCTCCCGGTTCGCCTTCCGGGAACCGGGTGATCTCCAGCCGTTGGCTTTGTTCGGCCGCGGCCTGACGCAACAGTTCGAGGAAAGCGCCGAGGCCGATCGTCGTCTGGCGGTCTGGCGGGTCTGTTTCGGCCAGGCGGCGCTCCAGGTCGCAGAACAGGGTGAGGCTGTCGTCGCCGTCCAGCCGGATCATCCATGGCTGCAGATTGTGCGGACTGGGCGCAAGGATGGCATAGGCCGCGGCGTTGAGACGGACATCGCCAAAGCCCTCGGTTGCCTGCCGCCAGGGCTCGCGTGCCGGGGCGATGTTGCTCATCGCAGAGAGGCCTGCATATCCGCCGCCAAGAACAAGAATGCTGGCGCCGCCAGTGATCAGGAGTGTTCGCCGGGAAAGCATCGCTGCCGCCTTTCGTGATTATATATAGATATCTATATAATTTCACGAAGAAAGGCAATCCGGAGGAATACTTATTCTTTCGGGATCAGCCGCAACAGCCGCCGGGCGAGGCGGGCGCTTCGTCCTCATCCGTGCTTGCGAACACATCCGGCGCGGCGCAGCCTGGGAACAGGCCGTAATGCGTGGCCCCGTCGCCGACAACATCAAAGTAGGGCGCAAAGCGTGTATCCATCAGCATGGCCAGCGTGTTGCCGCAGACCGGGAAAACCCGGCCGGCTTCGATACTATGCTCTGCGTCCAGCACGAACACCTGTTCCATGCCCGGAATACCGCCCTTGTAGATCACGGCCTGGCCGTAATCCTCGCAGGCCGCGTCCAGCCCGTCCAGTTTGATCAGGCGTGCGGTGACCGATGCGAAGCGGATCGGGCCGAGCTTGTCCTTCAGGGCGGGGTCGATAATGCCGAGGCGGCGGTGGTTCACCGTGCGCGGGTCGGTAAAGCCGGCAGCCTTGGCGATGGACTGGAAGTCTCCCCAGTAAAGCGCGCCGGAGAGGCATTCGCCATACAGCACCGGGTCGGCGGCAAGATCTGCCGGGATGCGCCGGTCGGCATAGACATCGGAGAAGTAGAGTTCGCCCCCGGGCTTCAGCAGGCGGTGTGCCTGGCGGAAGACTTCCGGCTTGTCGGTGCACAGATTGATGACGCAGTTTGAAATGATCAGGTCGAACGTGTTTGGCTCAAGGTCCAGCTCACCCAGCGTTTCGAGATACCCTTTCACGAAACGGGTGTTCGGCGCGTCATAGCCAAACTGTTCAGCGTGCCAGGCTTCATGTTCGCGGGCGACGTCCAGCTGCGCGTCGGTCATGTCGACGCCGGTGACGTGGCCATCCGGGCCGACCAGTTTGGCGAGCGCAAACACATCACGCCCGGCGCCGCAGCCAAGGTCCAGCACCTTCAGGCCTTCGAGCAGGGAAGGAATGGCGAGGCCGCAGCCATAATATTTCGAAGCGACTTCATCATGCACGGCCGCAAGGGCCGCGGAGACATGCGGCGGCGGGCTGTCCGCCGTGGTGCAGGCATCGGTCTTCAGGTCGTTCGAAGTGGACAGGGTTTCCCCGTAATAGGTCTTCACGATGTCCTGAATCTGGTTCATGCCGCGGCTCCTTCTGGTACGCCCTTCTTCATATAAAGGCGGACGCTATCAGACGAATAACATTCTGGTGTGCAGGCCTTAGTGCTTGCTGCCCTTTTTCGAGGGCGGCTTCTGGAACCCGCCCGGCTTGTCGGCATAGGGGTTCTTGCCCTGCCGGACGAACAGGCGGATCGGCACGCCGTGTAGGTCGAAATCGCTGCGAAGCTCATTGATCAGATAGCGCTTGTAGGTCTCCGGCATCTGGTCGCCGCGTGAGGCGATCAGCACGAAGGTCGGCGGCCGCGACTTCATCTGCGCCATGTAGCGCGGCTTGATCCGCTTGCCCTGCACGGCCGGGGGCGGGTGACGCTCGATCGTGTGGCGCAGCCAGCGGTTCAGGTCCCCGGTTTTCACCCGCGCCGTCCAGTCCTTGTGGACCTGCAGAACAGCCGGCATCAGCCGGTCGACATGTTTGCCCGTCAGGCCGGACAGGTAGACGACTGGCGCGCCGCCGGCATTCGGCATGAGACGGTTCGCGATGTCGCGGATATGGCGTGCGGCGCCGTCCTGATCCTTCACCGTATCCCATTTGGATACGACAAGAACGAGGCCACGTCCTTCGCGCAGGCAGAGGTCTGCGATCTGCAGGTCCTGTTTCTCCAGCGCATCGTGCGGATCCATCACCAGCGCAACGATCTCGGCATATTTCAGTGACCGGATGGTCTCGGCGGTGGACATGCGTTCCAGCCGTTCCTGCACCTTGCTCTTCCGGCGAAGGCCGGCCGTGTCGACAAGGCGCACGCGGCGGCCTTCCCATTCCCAGTCGAGCGTGACGGAGTCCCGCGTAATGCCGGCTTCCGGGCCGGTCAGCAGGCGGTCGGACTTTAGCAATTGGTTGATCAGCGTGGATTTGCCGGCATTCGGGCGGCCGACAATGGCGAGCTTCACCGGCTTGTCGACGCGTGGAGGCTCCGGCTCTACATCGACGTCAGCCTCCTCAATCGCGGCGACAAGGTCGTCGTCGGACAGGGTGTCGTCGTCAATGTCGATATGCGCGAGCTTTTCGAGGATGTCGTCGCCGCCGCCGCGGGCATAATCCGGCTCGGGCTCTTCCATCGCCTTTTCGAAGGCTTCCTCGCCGAGGGCCTGCCGGATGGCGCTGAACAGTTCGGCAAAGCCTTCGCCATGCTCGGCCGACAGCCCAACGGGCTCGCCGAAGCCCAGCGACCAGGCATCCATGACTCCGGCCTCGCCCTGACGCCCTTCCGCCTTGTTGGCGGCCAGGACGATTGGCAGGCCGGATTTGCGCAGCAGCTGGGCGAAGGTCTCGTCATCCGGTGTGATGCCGGTGCGGGCATCGACCAGGAAGAGGCAGAGTTCGGCTTCCGCGATCGCAGCTTCTGTCTGCGCACGCATGCGCGACTCCAGGCTGTCATCATGGACGCTTTCATAGCCCGCTGTATCGATCAGGATCAGCGGCATGGAGGCAAGGTTGCCTTCGGCTTCCTTGCGGTCGCGGGTGACGCCCGGCTGGTCGTCGACGAGCGCGATCTTCTTCCCGGCGAGCCGGTTGAAGAGTGTGGACTTTCCAACATTTGGACGTCCGACAATTGCGAGTTTAAGCGGCATGGCAGGCCCGTAGCGTAAACGGGGGTTCGCGCCTGCCGGCGCCGCCCCTTATTTGATTGCGATCAGTTTTGCATCATCCGTCAGGACAAGGACCTTGTCCTGCACAGCGATGGGTTCGAGGTAAACGCGGTCACCCAGTTTGGCAGACCCCACCTCTTCGCCTGTTTGCGGCGAGTAGGCGAGCAGATATCCGGTCGAGGAGACGACCAGCACGCGGCCGGACGCGACAATCGGGCCGGAATAGGAGATGCGTTTTTTCTTTTTCTTTTCCTTCTCGAACTGCCGCAGCTGGACAACCCAGTAGGCTTCGCCCGAGTTGGTGTTGAGGCAGGCGAGCTTTCCGTCCGTTCCGAGTACGAACATCTGTTCGCCGGTTACGGCCGGGGCCTGAACGGAGCCAATCTGCGACGACCAGATGCGTTGGCCGCTGCGTCCGTCGATGGCGATGGTGATGCCCGACTGGCTGGAGGCAAAGACAAGGCCGCCGGCAAGGACCGGGTGCGAGCCAATGTCATTGATTTCCGAGATGGGGGTAAACCGCCCGGCGCTGGAAATGGCATCGGTCCACAGGCGGCGGCCGTTGGACGCGAGATAGGCGATCACTTCGCCGGAAGAGAAGGGCGCAATGACGAAATCTTCCACGGCGGCGGGGCTGGGGCTGCCCAGCACGCGGGCCGTTTCGGAGATGGCCTGGTCAGACCATTCGATCTCGCCGGTATCCTTCGCCAGGGCAAAGATCTCGTTGTTGTTGGACTCGACGAAGATGCGGTCGTCCTTGATGGTCGGCGCGCCGGTCATCGGCGCGCTCATCGTGTTCTTCCACTTTTCGTCGCCGGTACTGGCATCGAGTGCGGTGACGTAACCGAAGCCGCTGGCCACGATCAGGGTGTCGCCATCGACGGCGAGTCCGCCGCCGAGCGCGGCCTTGTCACGCTTCGACAGACCCTTCAGTTTCTTGCGCCATTTCGTGTTTCCGCTCGCCAGGTCCGTTGCGACGATCTGTTGTTCGGAGTCGAGCGTGAAGACGGTTGTCTTGCTGGCAACCGGCGGTGTGGAGATCGCGGACTTCTTGCTCGAGCCTTTGCCGACGCCATTGCGCCAGGCGATCGACAGTGTCTCGGCTGCCTTGATGTGCCCCACGACTTTCGCGGCGCTGGCGCCGGCCTGGGGCCAAGAGTCGATTTCCCGCGGCGGGGGCAGGGTGATCGTTTCGGTGGGGAGTTCCGGATTGGCTTCGAGGTCGGTGTCCGACAGGACCATGGTGATCCGCCCGGCCTTTTCGGCCTCGGCCAGTTCCTTCGCCTTGCTGTTCCCGAAATTGAAGCTGGGAAGGCTCGAGCAGGCAGTCAGGCCCAGGAAGCCGAGCGCGGCTCCGGCCAGAAGGAACTTGCGGGTTGGGGTCATTGACCGGTCTCCTCGGTGGTTTCGGGCGCCTCAGCGGATGCAGCCTCATCAGCGGGTTCTTCTGCGGCGGCTTCCTCAGGGATCGGGATCGCAGCGAGGGCAATTTCCGCACGCCGGACCAGACCTTGCGGCGCGGCGGCATCGAATTTCAGCCGGTTGTAGGCCGTCCGCGCCCGCGCCGTGTCCCCTTCGGTAAAGGCCTTTGCGGCGATCAGTTCCCGCGCCAGCGCGCCGAGACCGGATTCTTCTTCCTTCAGACCGCCCAGCAGGGTTTCCAGTTCGGCCAGCGATGCAGTGTCCGCCTTCGCATAGGCGGCTTTCAGCAGCGCCAGGCGCTCGAATGGAGTTCCGTCGGCCTTGCCTGAGGCTTCCAGTACCCGGGTTGCGCCCGCGGCATCGCCGTTGCCCTCATACAGCGTCTGGGCCAGATAGTTCGCGGCGAGCGGTGACAGGCTCGATTCCTCGCTGACGAGCGCCTCGAAGCCGGCTTCGGCGTCGGTATAGTCGCCGTCTGCCAGTTGCGTCGCGGCTTGTTCGAAGGCCTTCGCCCGTTCGGCGCGGACCTGTGCGAAATGCGGGTGAAGCACGAATTCATTGAGGGCCACCGCACCGATCAGAAGCGCTGCGCCGCCATAGATAAACAGACGATAGCGCTTCCAGGCGGTCTCGATCTTGTCCTGGCGTAGGCTATCGTCGACTTCTTCAAAAATGTCGCTCAAGGGGCCGCTCCGGTCGGGGTTCACAATTCTGGCGGGAACCTAGACGTCGCCGCCGCTGGCTGCAACGTGCCAGCGCTGTTCTCATCAAGGTTTTCGCAGGCTGTAGGTTTCAGCTTTTCCGGGGAATTTGCGGCTTCGGACGTCGTCGGCATAGGCCTTCACCGCGGATTCCGTCTCGGCGCGCAGGTCTGCATAGCGGCGGACGAATTTCGGGGCCCAGTCGAACAGGCCCAGCATGTCCTGCGCAACGAGAACCTGCCCGTCGCAGGAGGCCGAGGCGCCGATACCGATCGTCGGGCAGCTGACCTCGGCCGTTATCTCGGCGGCGAGGTCTTCGGCGACCCCCTCGATGACGATGGCGAAGGCCCCGGCGCGGTCGGCGGCGCGGGCTTCGTTGATGACGATTTCGCGTTCGGTTTCGGTCCGGCCTTTGGCGCGGAAACCGCCGTCGACATTGATAGCCTGCGGGCGCAGGCCGATATGGCCCATGACCGGGATGCCGCGTTCGACCAGATGCGAGATCTGTTTGGCGGCATAGGCGCCGCTTTCGATCTTCACCGCCTGGCAGCCGGTTTCCTTCATGATCCGAACAGCGTTCAGGAAGGCCTGGTCCTCGCTGGTCTCGTAGCTGCCGAAGGGCATGTCGACGACCACGAAGGCTTGCTCAGACCCGCGCATGACTGCCTGGCCGTGCAGGATCATCATCTCCATCGTCACGCCGACGGTGGACGGGAGGCCGTGGACAACCATGCCGAGGCTGTCGCCGACGAGCAGCATGTCCACATGCGGGTCCATCAGTTCGGCCATCGGCGCGTCATAGGCCGTCAGCATGACCAGCGGCGTACCGCCCTTGGCCCTGGCGATGTCCTTGACGGTCTTGCGGGTGATCTGTGTTTGCTTTGACATGCGCTGCGGCTTATCCGGTCCGGCAGTTGCGGGCAAGAATTCCTTCTGGGATTACAAGGAAGTTATCCGGCTATTCAGCCCGGCATGACCACTGGCACGCCGATCAGGACCCTGTGCAGGTACATGACAAATGCCACATACAGGACGATCCCGCCGACCACCGAGACGATGTCGGCCCAGAGTTTGACGGGCGTCTCCGGCGCCGGGCCCGTGTCACCGCGCCGTTTCACCATGATCCGGTCGAAGACCGCGAAGGTAAGGAAGGCGGTAAACAGCAGGAAGGCGTTCAGCTGGCCGGTGGCAAAAAAGTGCCCCAGCGCCCAGAGTTTCACGGCCACCAGCATGGGATGTTTCGCCCATTTCTTGATCCGTCCGGCCGGCAGTTGCGAGGCCACCAGCAGAATGAGGGCGGGCGGCATCAGGGCGAAATTGACATGCTTGCCCCAGCTGGGCGGCGAATAGACAAGGCCCATGCCGTGGGTTTCGTTGAAGCCGACGCAGATCAGGAAGAAACCGATGATGGAGACGAAAGTGTAGGTCCCCATAAAGGGCCCGTATCCCATCTTCTTCTTGAGGTCCTTGCCAGGTTCACGTGAGCGCACGGCAGAAAACACGTGCGCGCCGAAAAAGATCACCAGACCGAGAATGAATAACGCCATGAAAAGGCCCTCCCAGAGAGGAGCTTACGGCGAGTTGGGACAGACCGGAAGGGGGTCAGCCTTCACTGCCGTCCTTGATCCAGACTTCGACCTTGCCTTTCAGCTTTAGGGTCAGCGGCTTGCCCTTGCGGTCGAGCGCCTTGCCGGCGGCCACTTTAATCCAGCCTTCGGAGATGCAGTATTCCTCGACATTGGTTTTTTCCGTACCGTTGAACAGGACCCCGATCTCCTTCTGGAGCAGGTCCGGATCGTGGAACGGGCTGTCGGGGTCGACGCAGAGGCGGTCGGGAAGCTGGTCAGTCATGGCAGGGGTTTTAGCGCGGGGCGCGCCAACGGCAAGAGGGAGCAGGCAGGCAAGTTTGCGACCAGCACGTGCGGCGCCCGTGCGACGGCGCCGCCGCGGCCTTCGCCTTGGCGCGCGCGGCATTGCAGCCAGGCCGGGGTCAGGAGACGCTCATCGCAGGCCGCCGCGATGCGGTCGCTGGCGTGGAGGCGAGGCGCCAGCCATGCGCGCTCCGCTTTCTGGGATGCGATCCAATCGATCGATGTCAGAAACACCCGGCCGTTCGGTGTCACGCTTCCAGTGATACTGCACGCCTTTGCCAAAGGCCGCCCGGACCGCTGCGCGCAGCAACATCAGCTGGCCCCATATCAAGGGCCAGATCACGGCAAGGTGTGGCGGATGTAGGAATGACATGCCGCCATCCTGAGCTGACCCGTTACCTGTTGGATTGCCGCGCGTGACACGCAATGATTGCAGCAGATCGCGCGAATTTTCCGGGGGACATCCCGGCGGCAATCCAACATGTTAAACAGATGCTTAACCAAGCCCGCAAATTCGCGCCCGGAATCCACTGAAGATTAGGGAATGCGGTTTAGTCAGGAGAGACTAAACCTGGCGGAGAGCATGCTCAAAAGGACGAATATCAATACGTATCGGAGGATGCTGCAAAACGCGCGTACGCCGGAAGAGGCCGTGACGATGGAGCAGCTGAGGGCGATCTCACAGAACATTCCAGCGCTTTACCTGATGCTGACCGTTGCGGCCATCGCCTTGGGAGCGACGTTTGTTGGCAACGCCCCAGCCCTCCTGACTGTCGGTATTCCGGGTATCTTCGTGGCGCTCAGCACCATTCGTCTTGCCTTCTGGAAATTCGGCGACAGCCGGCTGATGCATCCGGAAGAGGCACGCACCAAGCTGAAGCAGATTGAAGTGCTCACGTCGGCCCTGTTCCTTTTCCTGGGTGTCTGGGTCTGGTTATTGCTGCCTTATGCCTCCGGTGAGGAGCGGCTCTACCTGTCCTTCTTTACGGCCTTTACCGGCGCGTCCTCGACCATTTGTGCCATTTCACGGCCGCGACTTGTCGGCGTGTGCCTGTTCATGACTCTGGGCGTATTCTGCCTGCTGTTCTTCGACTGGAACGAGCGGTTTTATTTCTACGCCACCATGCAGCTCGGGGTCACTTATCTCGTCTTCTTTCTTGCTTCGCGGACATACAAAATGCGTCTTGCGCAGTCCGTTGTGCTGCTCAATCGGCTGAATGCAGAAAACCGACGCTCATCGGAATTGGCGGACACGAACGAGTCGATGGCGTTGACCGACATGCTGACCGGCCTGCCGAACCGGCGGCAGTTCTTCCAGGACGTCGATGCGTCCTATGATCCGAAAACGGACGAAAAGCTGCCGGTGATCGGTCTAATCGATCTGGACGGGTTCAAGCCGATCAATGACGTGTTCGGACATACGGCAGGCGATACGGTACTTGTTGAAACGGCCCGCCGCCTGAAACGTGTCTTGGGCGACAAGGCAAGTGTCTCCCGTCTCGGCGGCGATGAATTTGCCTATATCCTTCCCAGGACGGTGAGTCAGAAAGAAGCCAAACGCATTGCCCAGCAGATCGTCAATGCGATGAACGAACCGGTGCAGTTGCCGAACAGGGATACGAGCCGCGTGTCAGCATCCGTCGGCTATTCCTCGCGGGCGTTCGCTGTAAAGTCTGCTCACGACCTGTTGGAACAGGCCGACTTCGCCCTGTTCCGGGCCAAGGAACACAAGGTGGGCCAGGCCATCGAATTCTCCGCGAGTCATGCGGAAAGCCAGTTGCGCGAAGCGGTGGTGCACCAGGCGCTCAAGAAAGCCGATCTCGAAAAAGAGTTGCGGCTTGTCTTCCAGCCGATCGTGAACTCCACCGATGGCGCCGTAAACCGGTGCGAGGCGCTCGCCCGTTGGGACAGCCCGCAACTTGGCTCTGTGCCGCCGCTCGAATTCGTGGCCATTGCCGAGAAGATGGGCATGACCCAGCAGCTGACCCGTGTCGTGGTTCGCAAGGCGCTGGAGCAGCTGCGCAGGTGGCCTGAACTGCCATCCATGTCGGTGAACCTGTCGGCCCAGGACATTATCAGCCGCGAGACCAGCGACTCTCTGGTGGCGATGATCCTGGCCGAGCCGGAAAGCGTGCGCGAGCGGCTGGTTCTGGAAGTGACGGAATCGTCGCTGCTGAACGACATGGAAGAAGCGCGCTACAATCTGATGAAGTTCCGCTTCATGGGCCTGAAGATCGCGCTCGACGATTTCGGCACGGGCTATTCCTCTCTGCGTTACCTGCAGGAACTGGAATTCGACATTGTGAAGATCGACCGCAGCTTTGGCGCTGCGATCAACACCACGGCGCGCGGCCTCGGACTTGTCGCAACCATCCAGCACCTGTGCCGGTCTCTCGCTATCGAGTGCATCATCGAAGGTATCGAAACGCGCGAGCAGCTGGAAACGGCGCGCAGCGCCGGGTGCCGGCTGGTTCAGGGCTATCTCTATGCCGCGCCGCTGGACGCGCTGGAACTGCACGCCTACCTGACTGGTGAGAAGAAATTCCCGTCATACCGGGAGTTGCTGGAAGGGCCCGCGCGCGACGTCGCCTGAGCCAGCCCGCCGGCACGCCCGCGGACTCCGGCTTCCCTTGCGTCTCCTCTTGCCGCTTCGGCAGGGTAGGCGCATGATTTCCGGTATAGAATATACCGGGAGGACATCATGAAAGATCTGGCAGGCAAGGTTGCCTTTGTAACCGGGGCCGCTTCGGGCATCGGGCTCGGCATCTCCACCGCGTTAGCGCAGGCCGGCGTAAAGGTGATGATGTGCGACATCGAAAAAGATGCGCTGGACGATGCGATCAGTGGACTGAAGCAGACCAATGCCGATGTCGATGGCGTCATCGCCGATGTCTCGCTGAAGGAACAGTTGCAGGCGGCGGCCGATGCGACGATGGAGCGGTTCGGCCGGGTGGACATCCTGGTCAACAATGCCGGTGTCGGCGGCGGCGGGCGCTATGGCGAGTGGACCGATGCGGGCTGGAACTGGACCATCGGCGTGAACCTGATGTCGGTGGTGTGGGGGATCGAGATCTTCGGCCCGCTCATTGAGGCGCATGGCGAGGGCGGACAGATCGTGTCGACGGCCTCGATCGCTGGCATGCTGCCGGCCACCAACCCGCCCTACAATGTCACCAAGTTCGGCGTTGTGGCGCTCAGCGAAGGCCTGCGGGCGGAGCTGGAGCCGCGCGGTATTGGCGTGTCGGTCCTGTGCCCGGGATTCATCCGGACAAAGATCATGGAGTCTGCCCGCAATGTGCCGGATCGCTTCGCCGGTGCACGCGACACGACGGGGGAGGACGCCGACATGTCCGATTCCGAATTCGCCGAAATGGCGCGCGAGGCCATCGCGCACGGCATCGATCCGCTCTATGTGGGCGAACTCGTGCGCGAAGGGATTGAAGGCAACTGGCCCTACATCTTCACGGATACCGAGTTCGAACCTGCCATCATGGAACGCTTCGCCAATGTGAAGGCGGGTTTCGATCTGATCCGTGACCGGATCCCGCGCCACTAAGGATCTTGTGTCCTGCTGCAGCCATTTATGCTAGCGCAATAGGCAACACCCGGAAAACCGGGGGCTCAGGGAGGACAGGATGACACTCAAGGTTATCAGTGCCGGCTTCGGCCGGACGGGGACGATGTCCCTCAAACTCGCGCTGGAACAACTGGGCCTCGGACCCTGCCATCACATGATCGAAGTGATCGGGAATGGCGAGAAACAGGTGCCGCTGTGGAACGACGTGCTGGCCGGCAAGCCGGACTTCGACGCCATCTATGACGGCTACAATTCGGCGGTGGACTGGCCGTCTGCCGCCTTCTGGAAGGACCTGGCGGACTATTACCCCGACGCAAAGATCATCCTGTCGTCCCGTTCGGCGGAGAGCTGGTACAACAGTATCTCCGAGACGATCCTCGCCGCGGTCTGGGCGCCAGAGAACTGGCCGCCGCAGGCCGTCGAATGGTTCACGATGGTCAGCAAGGTGCTGGAACGCAGCTTCGACGGCGCAAAGACGAAGGAAGAGCTGATTGAAGTCTTCAACGCGCACGAAGCCGCCGTGAAGGCCGCCATCCCGGCAGAGCGGCTGCTAGTGCACTCCGCGAAGGATGGCTGGGAACCGCTCTGCGCCTTCCTCGGCGAGCCCGTGCCGGACGGCGATTATCCCCGCACCAACAGCAAGGAAGAATTCTTCCAGCACATGACCAAAACCGACGATCTGTAAGCTTGCCTGGGTCTAGTAGCTCTTCGGCAGGCCCAGAACGCGTTCGGCGATGAAGTTGAGGATCATTTCGCGGCTGACCGGGGCGATGCGGGCGAGCATGGCTTCGCGCATCATGCGCTCGACATGGTATTCCTTGGCATAGCCCATGCCGCCATGGGTCAGCACAGCGGTCTCGCAGGCGGTAAAACCGGCTTCGGTGCCAAGGTATTTAGAGGCGTTGGCTTCGGCGCCGCACTCCTCGCCCTTGTCGTAGAGGCCAGCCGCCTTGTAGGCGAGCAGCTCAGCGGCGGAGAGCTCCGCCCATGACTTGGCCAGCGGATGCTGGATACCCTGGTTCTGGCCGATGGGCCGGCCGAACACGACGCGCTCATTGGCGTAGCGGGCAGCGCGTTCCAGGGCAGCAAAGCCGAGGCCGACGCTTTCCACGGCAAACAGAACGCGTTCCGGGTTCAGGCCTTGCAGCAGGTATTTGAAGCCCGCGCCTTCCTCGCCGATCAGGTGTTCCTTCGGCACTTCCAGATTGTCGATGAAGAGCGTGTTGCACTCCACCGCCTTGCGGCCCATTTTCGGGATCGGGTTGGCCTCGATCCGGTCACGGTTGAGATCGGTATAGAACAGCGACAGGCCGAGGTGCGGCTTGGAACACTGGTCCTTCGGCGTGGTGCGCGCGATGATCAGGATCTTGTCGGCGCGTTGGGCGCCGGTCGTCCAGATCTTGCGGCCATTGATGACATAGCCATTGTTCGTGCGCTCGGCCTTGGTTTCCAGGCTGGACGTGTCGAGGCCGGAATTCGGCTCGGTCACGGCAAAGCACATCTTCTCCTCGCCGGAGATGATCTTCGGCAGGTTTTCCTGCTTCAGTTCCGGATTGCCGAACTTCTCCAGCGGCTTTGGCCCGAAGATGTTGAGGTGAATGGCGGAGGCGCCGGAAAAGCCCGCGCCGGTGCGCGTCACCGTCTGCATCATCAGCGCGGCTTCGGTCAGGCCGAGGCCCGCGCCGCCATATTCCTCCGGAAAGGCAATGCCCAGCCAGCCGCCGGCGGCCATGGCATCGCAGAACTCCTCCGGCCAGTTGCCAGTCTCGTCCACTTTGCCCCAGTATTCGTCGTCGAACGGCTCCAGCGTCTTCTCGACGGCAGCCTTGATGGCTTCCTGGTCCTCGGTCATCGGCGCAATCTGGTACATCCGGTGTCTCCTCTTGTCGGAGGGAGACTTAGGCTGACTGTCACAGTCCGTCCAGCGGCACGCGGTCGCGGTTGCTATTGCCGCAAGGGAGGAAGGACGATGTCGCGGGTCACAAGAACACGTACTGGCCAGCCTGGACGGATACGAAGTGTTGGCTGGATCGCGAGGTTGCGGTCGACAACCCGCTGACCGGCATCGGAAATGCTGTCGCCAAACCCGCGCCGAATGGCGCGTTCAACGCCATCATCATCCTTGCCGAATTCAGCACCCATTCCGAGTATCGTTGCCAGACCTGCGGCGGCCAGGACCTTGTTCCAGTGATTATCAGTTCGATCTGAGAGCCCGGCGGCGCCGGTTGCATCTGCCCCCGGCTCTGAGATTCGGATCGAGCGTCCATCCGGGAACAGGATCCGGTCCCAGACGAGAAGCGCACGTGACTGTCCAAAAGATATCTCTGACTGATAGCGACCGATCAGGCGAGCTCCCTGCGGGATCAGGACGTAGTTGCCGGATATGGAATCATAAACCGGTTGGGTCACTTGCGCGATTACGGTTCCGGGCAAGTCGCTATTGATGCCAGTCACCAGAGACGCAGAAATCAGTGATCCGGCCATTAGCTGGAACGGGGACGCGGGCGTTTCTAATCCATGTGGATTATAGATGTTGTCATCGGTGCCGCTTTCCGCAAATGCGATCTTCCGCTTCTGAAAATTGGCAGTCGTATCCGGGCTGCGCCAGGTTGAAGCGTCACCGGCGCGTGTCGCAAGCGCCAACAGTTCGGAGCCGAATTTCTCACTCGGCCGCTCGGGTGATTGGGTATCCGGTATCGGGCGCTGCAAGGACATGTCGAAAAAGACCCCCGCTTTGAGCGCCTGGTCTGCAGTCTTCGCGTCCGCGAGCTTTCGGGCGCGGGCCGCCTCTTCTTCCTGTGACGGCCGGAAATCAGGGCTTGGCGGAACCTGCCAATCCGGCGTGAGGCCCCATTCCTGTTCTTCAGCCACGACAGTGGCGCCAAGGTCGCCGGAGAGTGGTGTGCCGAGCCGCGGTGTGTCCGGGTTCCAATTTGCATAAGAGGCGGGCAACTCCGTCAGCCCATCCGGTGTGCGTTTGGTAACGGTATTGTAGAGCTCTGTGTGATTGGTCGCCTCAAGGCTTGTGGGCGGCGCGAATGCAACTGAGATTGCCGCAAAAATCCCCAGAACACCGATCGCCGCACCGGCCATGAGGACCTTGCGATTTATACGTGTGACGGGGCGGATCTTCGCCTTGAGTTTTAACGCGTCGGATTGTTTCGGGAAGGGTGGAGGTTCACTCATTTCCGGTCACCGAACAAAGCGGCAAAACCAACTGGCTCCTTGCCTCGCCGCAGACTTACGATGGTCTGCGGCGCTGTGCCAAGGCGGAGTTCAGCCGCCTGGAAGAGATGATCGACAATATAGTATGAGCCGCGAATACGATAATTGATAAGCTCGGCATTGCCTTTCTTGCCGAGAACAAAGAGCGGCGGCGCATCTGTCATTGCGAGATTTGTCGGCATCTGAATGAAGACCTGTCGTCCGTCGTCGAACACCCGGACCGGACGCCAGTCTGGTCTGTCGCCCTCAATCCGATAGTCGAAGTTCAGGTCGCTGAGGTTAAGACTGGGCGAGATCGTTTCTGCTTCGCGTATCCGGGCGCTTTCATTGCGGGACTTCAGAATTGCCAGCTCATCGGCTGGATATCGCCAGGACAATGCAGCCATATAGCTGGTTTCGAGACTGGTCAGCTCAAGATGATAAGTCCGCCTGTCGGTTGCGATCATGAGATTTGTGGTGAGGCCGGAAGCGACAGGCTTTACCAGGATATGTGTCCGGGTGTCATCGCCCGATCCGGACGAGGTGTCACCGACCACCCAGCGCACAGTGTCACCTGCAGATACCGAAACCAATATCTCTCCAGGTTGGAGTGCTATGTCTGAGACCTGTCCCGGGCTGGCATAAAGGCAGTAGAGTGCCCCTTCTGTATAAGGATAGACATGGATCGCGTTCATATAGCCATCAGCCGTTGGCTCGAACCGGGCCGCGTGCACTCCCTTCGAAATGATTTCAGCGGGGGAGGAGATTGTTGCAGGAGGTGGTGGGTCGAGAGGTTTCAACTGGCCTGGCAGGGGAAGTGGTATTGCTGTTTCAACAATTTCGACGGGGCGTTCCGGCTCGTCGGCTTTGAGCGCTGCGGCAACAAGGTCCTGCCGCTCAGCTGGACTGGAATAGGTCTCCGGCGATGTGGCGCAAGCGGATGCGAGCAGGCAGGCAAGGACGTTAAGCGGAGGGCGGATCATTTATTGTCTCCTGTGACAAGGTCTTCGCCCCAATTGAGGCTGTGGATGTAAATTCCGAGTGGATTGACACGAAGGGTTTCAACATCGTGCGGTGGGTCCTGGATCAGGGTGAATAGGCCGGTATAACGCCGCGCGATCGTTAGTGCGCCGTTTTCGTAGGTTTTCTCGACCCAGCGCGCCTGGAAGCTGTCATCGGAAACCCGGACAACCGAGACAACTTCCACCGCGCGCGACTTTCTGCCGATGTCGGCAAACGGATCATTGTCCCGGGCATATTCATTCAGGGTGATAGCGGCTTTGTCGGTGACATAGTCATAGGCTTTGAGCCAGTTCTGTCGAACAACAACCGGGTCGATGGAAAGGCTTCTGAGATACTCGATGAAGTTTGCGAGGTGGTGGGCAATCTGGGCATCATCTGGCTTGTAGGTGGCCATGGCCGGCCCGACGGCTCGCACTGTGCCCATCTCGTCGACTTCAACCACATAAGGCGTGACCGTTGATTGCAAGCTCTTCCAGACGAGCGCGCTGGAGCTGAATATCACAACACCAAGGAGGCCGAGTGCCATTAATCGCCAGTTTTTCGCCTGGATGCGCGCTGAACCTATTCGCTCGTCCCAGACCTGACCGGCTTTCTGGTATGGCGTTTCGGGAAACGGGCTTTGTCCGTAATGGGTCGAGCTACGCTTGAAGATCATCCGCTCAGTCCTCGTCGTTTTTCAGGGAAGGCGCCGCGCCGCTCATACCGCGATCACCGTCACGCAAGGCATGCACCGTCAGGGCACTGGCATGTTGCAGGCGCTGTTCTGCCGTCAGTCGCCGGGCCCAGGCAGGTTTAGTGAAGGATGCTGACGGCTCAATTTCTGTTCCGGCGGAGCCGCCGGTTACCCCGAAGGCTTGCCGACCGCCGTCGCGATAGGCTGACCTGACACTTGCGAATGGCCTGGCAGCAATGTCGCGAAGACCAGCTCCGCCGGCGGAAGCAACGCCTCGCGCCCCGGCGACAATTCCACGCCAGCCTGTCTGGGTCGAACTGACCTGGCCGAGGTCATAGGCTGTCCGGGCGCCACCTGCGAGCGCGGCGCCGGCTTTGACCCCGGCCGAAACGCCCCGCACGGCGCCCGCACTACCTGCGCCGGCAAGCAGGGTTCCGGCGCCGACAGCGGCTGTGGTCCCTGCGAGGGAGCCTGCACCCAGTTGAGGCGCACCTGTGACAAGTCCGGAGGCGATACCGGGACCGGAGATGCCGATCCAGAGAAAAACTATGGCTGCCAGGACGGCGCCCATAACGTCTGCCAGAGTGACATCGCCCGGACCGGAAAAAGCGTCTGTGATCGACCCGAACAGGGTCGAGCCGATGCCGATAATGACGGCAAGCACCATGAGTTTGATGCCGGAGGTAATGACATTGCCGAGCACCCGCTCAGCGAGAAAGGCGGTTTTGTTCCAGAGCGCGAAAGGAACAAGTATGAAGCCGGCGAGCGTTGTCAGTTTGAATTCGAGGATCGTCACGAAGAGCTGGACGGCCAGTACGAAGAAAGCAATCAGGATGACGGCCCAGGCGATTAGCAGCACGGCGATCATCACGAAATTTTCGAAGAAGGCGATCGGGCCCAGCATATCTGCGATGTCTTCAATCAGGGGAAGGGCGGCCTCGAACCCGACCGAGGCGATATAGCCGGGGCGCATCAGGTCTTCTGCGGTCAGGGTTGTAGACCCGGCTTTCACCCCAAGGCCTGCAAAACTCTGGAACAGCGTGTCGGCCAGGAAGGAGAAATTGCCGATCAGGAAGGCGAAGAAGCCGACATAGAGAACTTTTTTGAGGAGGCCCGAGATAACATCGGCGCCCTGTGACAGGGCCCAGAACAGACCCGCCAGTGTCACATCGATCACGATCAGCGTGGATGTGAGATAGGCGACATCACCCTGAAGCAGGCCAAATCCGGAATCGATGTAGGAAATAAAAATATCCAGGAACCGATCGATGACATCCATTTCTTCCATGATGCATCACTTTTCCAGAAAGGTTCTGAAACGTGCGTGCGCCCGGGTGGCTTCAGCAAGGCGCCTGGCTTCATCGAGCGACTGGGCGCGGTAGTGGGCCGCCATCAGGGTTTCGATACGGATCAGCTGCTCGGTTGATAGCGCACCTATCTGATTGCCGGCCTGAAGCGCCTGCAGATTACCCGCCGCTTCCTGGCTTCCATCGACGAGCTCAGACAGAGCTCCTGCATTGATCTGATTTGCTGCGGTGATCTCGGCCGCCATGAGCAGCACATCGCGGTGCGCTGTGCGTGATTGTGCCCATCGGGACCGGGCGTCTCTGAGGAGGGCAGACGCAGAAGGTGGCGTATCACCATAAGTTTCGGGGTAGGCTTCGTTATAGCTGTGCTCGACTTCACCGATGTCGTAACCGATCCCCTCAGCCTTGCGCAGAAGGATTTCGATACGCGTGATGCGGTCCTGGATAATCGCGTGGCTCACATCTATTGGAAAGGTTTCAAGGTCGCGCGCCATGTTCTCGAGCATGTTGACCTCGTGGGTCAGCTGTTCGACCTGCTGGTCGAGTTGCTGCAGGGCGCGCACGGCTTGCAGAATGTTCTGAGCATGGTTTGCGGGGTCGTAGACGGAGAGCTGCGCTGTCGCAGGCGGTACGATAGCGCCGTACAGCAGCATGGAGAGGAGAAGAGCGGCGTGGACTGAAGGACGTTTCAAGACGGATCTCCTATTCCGATTTTGTATTGGCAGGCGGGGATGATGCTTCGCTTGGACCAGGCCAGGCTGACAAAAGGTCAGCTGCCCATCCAAGGTCTTTCATACGCAGGTAGTTTCCGACCAGTCCGCCGGTGCCAGATGTTGCCAGGCAGCGTTCCAGGATTGCCTGGTCATCGGGGGACGCTGAGGCACAGATCGAAAGCGCAATTGGTCCGAGGCCGAGATCGAACAGGCGGGCGCCAAGTGGGGAGGTGTAGTAGTAGTCCTGTTTCGGTTGGGCGAGTGCGAGAATCTCAATCTGGCGGTCATTGAGGCCGAACCGGCGATAGATCTCAGTCTGCCCCTGCTCATGTGCGCGATCATTGGGCAGGAAAATTCTGGTTGGACAGGACTCAATCAAAGTGGATGAAATCGATGAGGATTCGATGTCGGTGAGGGATTGCGTAGCAAAGACGACGGCAACATTCTTTTTGCGGAGTGTTTTGAGCCAATCGCGCAGGCGCGATGCAAAGACCGGGTGATCCAGATAGAGCCAGGCCTCATCCAGAATCAGGAGGGTGGGGCGGCCGTCGAATTTTGCTTCAAGCCGGTGGAAGAGATATGAGATAATGGGGGCGACAGCACCCGGACTGTGCATGAGCTCTTCCATTTCGAAACATGCGAAATGACTGAGTTCGAGCGTTTCTTCATCGCCATCCAATAGGCGCCCATACGGGCCGTCCAGTGTGTATGGATGCAATGCTGCTTTCAGAACAGGTGATTGAATGAGCAGGCTAAGACCGGTCAGGGTCCGCTCGGGAACCGGCGTCGATGCAAGCGCCTGTATTCCGTCCCAGAGTGCAGTTTTCAGGTCAGGTGTCATGAGGACGCCCTCGGCGGCGCAAAGACCAGCCAGCCAGTCGGCTGCGAAGGTCGCCCCTCGCTCGCGATCGATATCTCTCAAAGGCTGAAGTGACGAGGCATCATTGTTATCAAGAGCGATATAGGTGCCACCCATCGCCAGCATGGCGGCGCGTATTGAGCGCCCTTTGTCGAACACAAATATCTGCGGATCAGCGTAACGGCTGAATTGTAATGACAGGAATGAAAGAAGGACGGATTTGCCGGCCCCGGTTGGACCGACAATGAGCGTGTGCCCGACATCTCCGACATGCAGATTTAAGCGAAATGGGGTCGTGCCATCGGTTCGGGCTTCCAGAAGTGCCGGTGCGTTCAGGTGTGCGTTGCGAGCAGCCCCTGCCCAGACAGCGGACAAGGGCAGGAGGTGTGCCAGGTTCAATGAGGAAACGATGGGTTGGCGGACATTGGCATAGACATGGCCAGGCAAAGATCCGAGCCAGGCCTCTGCGGCGTTCAGCGTTTCCCGGATAGATGTGAGACCGCGGCCATGAAGGATTCGTTCCGCTGCGCGAAGCTGATCATCGATTGCGCGAACATCTTTGTCTGCAAGGATCAGCGTCGTGGTCATGTAGCCATAGGAAACAAGGTCCGATCCGAGCTCTTGAAGCGCGCTGTCAACATCCGCTGTCTTGTTGGATGCATCATTGTCGAGAAGGCTGGCGGCTTCATTGAAAAGTGTTTCTCGAAGGACGACCCCAACCGATTTGCGTTTGGCAAACCAGTGTCGTCGTTTCTTGGACAGCAGCTTTTCAGCGTGAGCTTTATCGAGCGCAATAAAGCGGGTTACCCATCGATAGGCGAAACCCTGGTGATTGAGCGCATCAAGCAGGCCGGGCAATGTCGCACCGGGAAAGCCAAGCAAGGTCAACGCCCGGATATGGGCATCTCCGATCATCGGTTCGAGGCCGCCCGTGAAAGGCTCATCGGCGAGAATGGCATCGAGGAAAACCGGTAAATCCGGGGTTTGGACCGGGTGATGCCGGGTCGAAATACAGGCATGGAGATAGGTCAGCGTCTCGTCATCGCTGAGCGGAGCAATTTCGGACAGGCATCCCGAGAGCAGGTCAAAGACTTGCTTGGATCGTGTTTCGAATTGTTCAAGTTTTTGCCGCCAGCCTTCGCTTGCCATACGGGTCGGGCGTTCAATCAGTGCCTGCTCGGCGCGGCCTTGCGCATCTACAGGGGGGAGCCAGACGAGAGACAGGAAATAGTCGCTCTCAAACCGGGCTGTGGTCTCTTCAATTGCGGCGCCGCGTTCCTGATCAACCAACCAGGCAAAGGCATTGTTGAACCGACCTTCGACATAATCGTCTGCCGACCGACGCGCGGCCTCAAAAAACAATGCCCAGCCGCTGCCGAACCGTCGCAGAACATTATTGACTCTTGCGGTCGTGGCAACGAGTTCGGCTTCTGTCGAACTCTCAAGGTCGGGGCCGCGATAGCGGAACGTCGTTTGAAATGAGCCATCCTTATTGAGCGCGACGCCTGGTGCGACCAGACAGGCCCATGGCAAATAGTCAGCGAGCAGGCGGGGTTTGGAAGCGTATTCTGAAAGGTTCAGCATGAAAGGTGTTCCCTGTGCCTGGCGGAGCGAAGGGCGACCAACATGAAGTCGGGATCGAGGCGCGCCAGAAAGACCGCCGCAGAATGCCCTATGATCCAGACTCCAAGACCGGGTAACCAGAGGCGAAGGCCGAGTGCTAGGACAGCAGCGAACGTACCGATCGCAATGGCTGCGCTCCTCGGAGCACCTGCCAGAAGAATGGGTTCCGCTATCGCCCGATGAAGAGGAATTTCGTAACCCTCTACCATCAAACCAGCGCGCCGCCGCCGAATGAGAAGAAAGTCAGAAAAAAGCTGGTCGCGGCAAAGGCGATCGACAGACCGAATACGATCTGGATGAGTTTGCGGAAGCCGCCAGAAGATTCACCGAACGCGAGAGTCAGACCGGTCAGTGTAATGATGATCACTGCCACGATCCGGGCTACTGGGCCTTCAATTGACTGCAGGATCTGATCAAGCGGTCCTTCCCAGGGCATGCCGGACCCTGCGGCATGCGCTACTGGAGAAACCAGCGCGATACTTGCCAGAATGACGCCGCATTGGACACTGCGATGGATGGCGTCCACCGTTTTGTAGAGCATTTGGAAGTCTCCTTATTGAACGATTGTGAAGCTGGGGGCGACGAGCGGTTCGGTGCGGTATCCGTCTTCGTCAAAGCGCAGAACCCGCAGGGTCTCTTCCACCTGGCGCTCACCTGAGCTGCGCGACATGAAGACAACGACATCGACGGCTTCGCCGATCAACGCGTAGGGAAGCCCGGATGTGGCTTCGGCGACCAATTGTTCGAGGCGAATAAGGGCGCCATGGGCGGAATTGGCATGCAGTGTCGTGATCCCGCCGGGATGACCGGTGTTCCACGCTTTAAGAAGATCCAGGGCCTCGCCGCCACGGACCTCTCCAACAATGATCCGGTCTGGTCGCAGACGCATGGTCGAACGGACAAGATCGCGCAACGTCACGGAAGACCGAAGGGTTCGCAATTGCGCGACATTGGGGGCAATGCAGCGAAGTTCCCGCGTATCCTCAAGAATGACAATACGGTCTTCCATGAGCTGATGTTCAGCAAGAAGAGCATTGGCGAATGTTGTCTTTCCGGAAGAAGTGCCTCCGGCGATGACGATGTTGAGCCGATCCTCAAGGGCTTTGCGAAGCGCGGCCAGAAGCGCAGGAGAGAGCGCGCCGGAACGCACGTAACTGTCTAGCAACACCGGATCTTGCGTCGCTTTGCGAATTGCGAAACAGGGTGCCTCCGACACAGGCGGAAGAAGACCTTCAAACCGTTCTCCGGTCTCGGGTAGTTCGGCCGAGATGATCGGGGCAGAGCGATCACAGGGGGCATTTGCAAATGACGCGACCAGGCGAATGATTCGTTCCCGCTCGGGCGCGCCGAGAAACTCCGATGCCTGAACCAGTCCGTGTCCGGTTCGTTCGACCCAGACCGATCCGTCGGAATTGGCAAGGATTTCGATTGTGTCGCTAGCTTCCAGTGCGGCTTGAACAGGACCGGAAAAGGCCGTTCGTAGCATGGACGCATGCCGGGTGATGGTTGCGGGAGGTTGGGCCGGAGAAGGCAACGGGCAAGGTCCTCATTGGTAATGAGGAGACTTTTCCATTGGTGATGCGCTACGACCAGTTGGTGTTAAATGAAACCCCGGGAGATCGCGGGAATAGCGAGGTAGGTTCGGGTCGCCGTACGTCTGTCAGGCGGCGAGGCCGATAAAAAAAGCAGACTAGGAGCAAAAATGCTCGTGGCGAGATCAGTCATAGGTTCGATCGCCCCAGAGATCGTCCGGACAGTCCAGTCCCCATATGCCTCTGGCGCTGACGCGCGCGGAAATTTCATCTTCTGCATAGGTGCGCTGGCTGTATTGCGGCCAATCGCGCGCCCAGCCTTTCCGGACCAGTTCATGTCCGAGGTCGATGCCCTCCACCGAGCATGTCGCCACAATACGTCCGTAGCGATCCGTTCCTTGCGAAACACATGTCACGGTATGCAAGCCTATAATGCCGGCGAGCGCCAATGAGGCTTTCTGGTAGACATTGATGGCGCCGCACCTGGCGCCTCGTTCGGGGGCATCAAAGCCGGAGAGGCGAATGCGCTGACCATGGATTTCGATTGTATCGCCGTCAATCACGGAGGCGGTGCCGGCAATGTCTGCCTGACGGTTGATCTCAGTTGCTGGCAATGACGGCTTCTCAGCCGGATTTGAGCAAGCAGTAAGACAGAGGCTGAGAGACAGGCCGGTTCGCAATAGGGACGTGGTGTTCATAGCCACCACTGTAAGCCTGGATGGATTGCAGGCAATATGGCCGAATCTCCGCGTTCAAGGCCTGGCAGATCATATGCCTTTCTGGCCTGATTTGTATGACGGCGAGGTTCACCTGTTTATTTCGCGCCCGGTTCAGTCAGGTGCTGATGCCTTCACATGTGCGATCGACCACCCGGCGCATCAGGTCTTCGAGTTCAGCGCGAGCCCGCTCATCTGCCAGATCAGCGGGTTTTGGACCGGGCCGGGTTCGCAGCCATTCGAAAACGAATTCGATCAGGAGGTCTGTCAGGAATGTGGTCGTCGCATTTAGCTGGTCGACCTCTTTTTCCACACGGGACATCTGCCGCGTCAGGATTGCCTCCGGCCGCTCTGCGGGTGGCAGAAAAAGTTGGGTCAGGGCTTCGTCCACAATTGCGCCTCGGAAGACATTCTGCTCGGTCGCCAGCCGGTCTAGCTTTTGCCGGTTGGTTTCCGAAATGGAGACGGACAGTCGGGCACCGTTTTGTCGGTTCATAGTTTTCGTCCATCGTCAAAGTGCAGATAGTAGCGAGCAATCTGTTCCCGGACGCCCTTTAAATTTCGGGCAGGTCCTGGGGACGTCCTGCTCAATTCAGTCGGATCGTGTTCCGGAGGAGGGGCTTCTGATCGTGAAACATCACGGACATGGGCCCGTCCTTCGGCGACCGGTGTATCCGCCGAGGAAGGCTGGCTGGTCGAACCTATCCAGGAAAAGTCTTCGGGTTCATCTTCGATACTGATTCCCCCGGCGCGCTCCATCAGGTTTTCATCTAGGTAGTAGCGGAGTTTTCTGGCGCGAATGGGCGGCGTGCTTGCGATCATGATGATCGCATCATTCTCTGGCAATTGCATGATTTCTCCCGGGGTCAGAAGGGCACGTTGGGTTTCCTGACTGGAAACCATCACATGATTGAGCCATGGCGCCAGTCTGTGTCCGGCATAGTTGCGCTGATGGCGCTGCTCTGTCTTGGTTCCCAACATGTCGGATATGCGCCTTGCCGTGCGTTCGTCATTTGTCGCAAAGGCGATACGTATATGGCAATTGTCGAGAATGGCGCTTTTGTCCCCATAGGCTTTTTCTACCTGGTTCAGAGACTGAGCGATAAGGAATGCGCGGACGCCATATCCGGCAAGGAAGGCGAGGGAGGTTTCAAAGAAATCCAGGCGTCCGAGAGCCGGGAACTCATCCAGCATCAGCAGGACCTGATGCCTGCGCCGAGGCAGAGCTGGAAGTTCCTCACACAGTCGACGGGCAATCTGGTTGAGAATGAGCCGGATCAAGGGACGGGTTCGCGAAAGGTCTGACGGGGGCACAATAAGATACAGGGACGCAGGATATTCCTCCTGGCACAGATCGCAAATCTGCCAGTCCGAGGCGGATGTTGCGCGTTGAACCACAGGGTCCCGATAGAGGCCGAGATAGCTGATAGCGGTCGATATAACGGAAGATTTCTCGTTTTCAGATTTGTTCAGAAGCTCACGCGCCGCTTCAGCCACAACGGGATGTGTTATCGGCGACTCAGGTGTGCCGAGATGGTTTGCGCTCATCATGAATTCGAGCGTTTCATCCACCGGGCGGTCCGGATCAGATATCAGCGATGCCAGACCGGCAAGTGTCTTGTCTTTTCCGGCGTAGAGTATGTGAAGTATGGCGCCGACGAGAAAGGCGTGAGCCGTCTTGTCCCAGTGATTGCGCCTTTCGAGAGCTCCTTCAGGGTCCACGAGCATGTCTGCAATATTCTGCACATCACCCACTTCCCGGGCGCCCAGACGGACTTCTGCAAGCGGGTTGAAGCGCGAACTTGTCTGACTGGTCGGATCAAACCGGATGCAGTTGGAAAACCCTGATCGCCATTTGGAGGTCAGGGTCCAGTTTTCACCCTTTAGGTCGTGAATGATGGCGCTGCCTGTCCAGGACAAGAGCGTCGGGACCACCAGGCCAACGCCTTTGCCTGAACGCGTGGGGGCGAATGCAAAAATGTGCTCCACTCCGTCATGCCGGAGGTATTGGTTTTCCAGGCGCCCGAGCATCACGCCTTCCTGGTTGAGCAGCCCGGTGTGTTTGATATCCTTTATGTTGGCCCAGCGGGCCGATCCATAGGTTGAAGAATTCCTGTCCTGTCTGGCCCGCCACAGGGAGGCCAGAACTGCCATCACGATACCGGCGAGACCACCCAGCGAAGCAATGATCCCGCCTTTGGCAAATGTATTCGGCGCATAGGCATCATAGGCATACCACCATTGGAAAAAGCGCCAGGGTAGGTAAATGGCGTATCCGTTAATGTAGGCAATCGGAGGACCAAGTCTTGGCTGAAAGCCCAAAGCGCTGGCCGTCCATTGCGTGGCAATCCAGAAAGAGATCAGAATAAGGAACAAGGTCAGTACGAACTGACCGATCAGGAACTTCGTCGGGGTCAATGAATTGCTCGCAGGGCCTTGGTAAAGGTTCAGTCTAATTGTCTGAATGTTTCAGAATATCCGGATTTCCGGGAAGCCGGGGGAAAAGCCGGGAAGCCGACATATCCTGGAGACTCCCGTTCAGGCGGGGTGACATATTATTCGCGAGATCTTCCAAGTGACCATTCCAGGGATTTACCGGATCGACGAATTTCTATGTGTCGCCCTTGCCAAGAGGCGCGTCCGCTTATGTGGGGTATTGCCATGATCTGCCGGGTGTTTTCTATGATCGCAAATCGTCTCCGGGCGAGGTCCAGATGCCCGGAAAAGACGCCTCGGAAAACGCTTACTTCGGAATAGTCCACGATGGTCTTGCTTCTGCTTGAGGCCATTCCGGAAAGCGCTTCCTGCAATTCCTGATGATCCAACACGACGGGTCTTGGTCGTGCGAGACCTTGTCGCTCAAGCCAGGCTTTGCGTGCGTCAAGCGTTTGTCTGACGTGTGCGCCATAACCTCGCCTGATGCTGGTAAACTGTCGAGGGTCTGTTTCATCGAGCCAGGTAAATGCGCGGCGTGCTATGAGCTGACTGATTGGCAGCCAGGACCGTACCCTGATGGATAGTTTGGGACCTGCTTCCGTCGCGCCGAAACCTTCGGAAATGATCCACTCATCATTCTTACCAGGCACGGCAAGCCCGGCGGGTTTCAGCGCTTCCAGCCTGTTTCGAAATTCGGCCTCTCTATTGGCAGAAATGTCACGATCCTGCGAACGCAGCAGATGGGTGGAAAAAAGACCGCCATTCTGCCTCGCAATCCGGAGAATGGTCTGGTCGATTTCCGCAACAGGATTGACGGTCGCGGAAACACTGAGGACACCGTCTATACCGGGCAGATCTTCAACGCGGGATTCGGGAAGGATGACCCGCTTCAGCTGTCCTTCAACTCCATCTATGAGGAGGGTCATGCGGCTGGAAAGCTCGTCAGACGGAAGGATCGCAACGATCCGTCCGGTGATGGTCTCCCCGGCCTGAAGTATTTCAGATGCGAGCCTCACATCGATACCGTTTCTAAGAGGCGCGGGCCTTTCTTTGCGTGCGTTTCCGAAGTATCGGTGGCGCCGAAGGGATTTCAGACTTTCTGCCCAGCCGGTTTCAAGGCGCCATGTGTTAGAAGACAGTTGTTTCGCCAGGCCGAGCATCTGCAGGTGCTTCAGGCGTTTAGCATAAAGACTTGCCAGAATACGCTCTGACCGGGTTTCAGGTTGGGCCAGTTTGAGGGCGCCATTACTGAGCGCCTCCTCGAAGTCGCGGTCTATTGATGTAAATAGATTCCATGAGGTCGCTCGTAGCTGAAGCGCTGTGATGTCCCGCCATCTCTTAGACCCCAGAGATTTGCTGACAATCTCTTCTGCCCGGTAGCGCAAACCCTCAGTGATATATTTCCGGTCGACATAGAGATCATGATTGTGGAGATCTCTGCCTCGCAAAACGATATGAATGTGAGGCTGTGCTGTGTCGAAGTGATTGACGGCAACCCAGTCAAGCTGGGTACCAAGATCATTTTCTGCCTGAGCCATGAGTTTGCGGGTAAAGCCGGTCAGGTCTTTCATCTCCTTTGAATCTTCTGGTGAAACGATGATCCTGAACTGATGGGGGTCGTTGCGAGCGCGCGCGTTGAAATCGCGTACACCGATCTCTTCTTCTGACTGGCTGTACATGCGGCTTCTTGAACCATCGCGGTCAGTGCCGTCGCGCTTGATGTACGAAAGATATCTGGCAAATGCGGCATGGCGCTTGGGACCGGATCGCGCGATATGAAATTTGATGAACCCCCGCCTGCCATATGTGTGGGACCAGAGCCTGGCGGCAGCGGCGGCACCTTTGCCACGTCCAAAATACCTGATTGTACCTGGCGCAAGTGGTTTGGCACGCCAGGACGGGGCTGACACGCTCCCGACCAAAGTATGCGATGTCGCAAGACGTTTGCTGTGGGCATCCTGGCTGCGGATGCGTCCCAGCCGCGGCGTGAATTCACTATTGTCAGACATCCGATTGGGGGGGCGATGTGGTATGTGGTCGACGAACGGCACTGATTGATGGAGATCCGGACTTGCCCCATGCCAGTAAGCAGCTTGCATTGCCGAGTATTCTGCTTGAGCGCTGTATACCCATGTAACGCCCGTCGAGCGATCTTGGGTGCGGCGAAAGCAGGAACACGTCACCTTTTGCCAGCTTGTAGCACCCTTGCCAGGTGGGAAGAGGGCGTCCCTCGTCGTCTTGTTCAAGCGCACGGGCGACAGGGAGGTGGTTGATCCGAATTGTTGCACCTTGCCGGCAAACCGTATCGTCCGGCAGGGCGACGACATATTTGAGGAGAGGCCAGTTCTTGCCGATATATCCCCGACTTTCCAGCCAGGCTCTGTCCTGCAGTGCCGGCGAGAATGCGACCATATCGCCAATTTCAGGTATTGCTTCCGGGGGGAGTGTCCGAACTGTGTAGAGCCCCCTCGGAACACTGTCTGTTCGGTTCCAGATGATCCGGACAGGATGGGTTGGGCTGGCTGATCCCAGAAGGACGAGACCTGCAACCAGCCAGATGAGGCACATTCTAGCTTTCATCACGTTCGCCTGATGCGATGAATTTCCTGCGGTTGCGGTATGAGATGATGTCTGTGCCCCGATACCAGACCTTGCCGCCGATTTTGTGAAAGGGCGGTCCGGTTCCGAGCGATCGCATATTGGCCAGGGTCTTCGGTTGGAGTCCCAGATGATGGGCCGTTTCGATTGTGTTGAGCCATTCGGCAGGTTCGGGTTGGCACGATGCCGGTCTGCAAAAAACCCTTTCTGTGTGCGCACCCTTCATTCTTCGTGACCCCCTGCAATTGTTCACATCGGTATGATGCAAAGACTATTTTTGGTTTGCGTAAACGGAAGGGTCGAAGCGCGTTTGACCTAAGCGACACCCGATCGATAATACAGTATACAGAAAAGTAGGTGCGTTCATTCGGTTTGTATTGGTTGTGGCGGCCCGCGCTCGCCCGCATTCATGCTGTTGGGTAGCATGGAAAGTGGGGCAGGCGCTTCACGCTTTTACTGCTGAGTTCCAGCTGAGCGCGGCATCTCGAGCAAGCGGGTATATCCGCCATTGACGAGGTCTCTTCCCTTCTTCCGGGATCGTCGGATCTGATCTTTCAGCGCCCGTCCGGGGCTTTTCCATTCTGCGGAAGTCCGCTCCCGGCCATAAATAATGATGGCTGTCTCACGGATTGATCTTCCAGCGGTCATGCAATCATAGGCGATGAGCGCATTGCGAAGAGACAGGTTTGTGCGGGTCCAGCGGTCGGTTTTCGGACACGTCCTGAAGATCTGCAAGGCATTGTGGAGCGCTCTGAAGGACGCCCTCAGCTCGCCTGTTTCCGAAATCAGAAAACCCACCTGGACTGGCACAGGAGACAACAGCGATAAGCCGGAACAACGTGCCTGGATTACTTGGCCGTAGCGTTTAATCAGTAGGTGTTCGTTTCTACCTGGATCGATCAGGTGGGTGATCTGGCATGATCGGATGACTTGCTTGTAGATGTTACAATTGCGGCCTGTTGCAGATGGACTGACCTGGACGTTTACCTGGTGTCGGGGGTGTAGCGAGGACCAGAAGACCTCTGCCTCGTAGCCATTCCTGGCAGGATCAGGAAAGAAGGCGAGACCCCATTTTTCCGCATTGGTCTGAACTGTTTGTGGTGCAATCAGTTTAATATCGCTACTGACCCGCCGGATCGACACTTTATTGTTGGCGTCAAGGGCCGCGTCGGCAAGGAATTGATTGTTGCGCCTCAGAAACTCCCACGCCCAGCGGCAGGGAGGCAAAGCCTGAGTATATGCGTAGTGGCTGAGTGAGGACTGCGGGATTTCTGACGTATCTGGCATGTTCAGACCAGCATACTCAAAAGCAAGCTTAGATTGAAATGGATTCTATCATATAGAGGATTATTTTTTCGTTCACTGGAATCCGATTTCCTCAATGTGCTTGGCGCACCTCATCAAATAGGACTCGTGGCCGGGGTAAAAATGACTGGGATTGCCTCGGCGGTCGAAAATGGAGCAATATCAATCTGATAAACGGCGCGGAGAATGATTCCGACGATCCGGCACCTGTCCTTGTTCGAAAGAGCGGGAGGCGGGATAACCCAGGAGGAGGGTGAGGGAGGAATGAACAAGAAGCGAAAGCAGGTATCCGGCTTCCGGTCCCGGGCCCCGACCGAAGTCGACAAGAGAGTGGGCTGTAACATCCGGGCTCTGCGGCAGGCAGGTGACATGACACTGTCCGAACTCGCCGAGGCGCTCGGTATAAGCCATCAGCAGCTACAGAAATATGAGACCGGTACCAACCGGATCAGTGCTTCCATGATCGTCGATCTCATCAATGTCCTGAATGTGGACATTGAAGACCTGTTCCAGGGTGTAAGATCAGAGGTCGCAAAGGATTCTCCGCTGGAAAAAGCCCGCCGGGCCTGCCGCGTCTGGATCAACCGGGCCGATTCTGCAGAAAAGCTGAAACAGATGGCCCGCGTCCTCAAGGCCTTGTCGGGTAAGGAATAACTACTTTCTGTTGGTTCTTTTTAAGAGAACATCTGGCGCAACTTCGAGCGCTTCAGCGAGTTTTGCAAGGGTATCGATCGATGCGCTGTAAACTCGTCGTTCCAGTAAGCTCACATAGGTACGGTCGATGTCAGCACGGTATGCGAGTTCCTCCTGAGAGAGACCCTTTGCTCGCCGAAGCCTCCTTAGGTTTTGCGCAAATACTTCGCGAATATCCATCCGGCAGGACAGACGATTTTGTTGAGTATATTGCCACGGAGTAAATTCTGAATCCGGGCCAACTACTGTTTTAAGTCTGTCCTAAGAATATGAGCTCAAGGCTTTTCAGTCTGAGGCATCAGCAATTCGAATGCCTCAACACGCAAAGGTAAAGAAAGGCGCTCAATAACATCGATAGATGCGCTGTACTGACACCTTTCGAGCGAGCTTACATACGTTCGATCAATGCCCGCAGCATCGGCAAGCTCCTCTTGAGAAAGGTTCATTTTACGACGAAGCCGCTTCAGGTTGAAAGCGAGAATATCTCGAACACTCATGTAATCGAGAAGATCGGCTTGTAGAGTATACCACCACGGAGTATACTCGGAATACGAGGCCGCAATCTTAAGTGGATTGGTTGGCTTGGCTATAAATCGCGAACTCAGGGTTTCGAACAGACGATGGACGATCAATTTCTGGCGAATGGGACTCGGACTGGATCACCAGTTCTATTTCAGCTGCGAGCAGCCAGGTCGTCCGCACGCTCTCCCTCAGCTCTCACCCTCATCTTCCGGACCCAATACGACCAGCTCCTGCGATATTGCCGTGGGCGCGTTGGTAATTCTGCCGACGCCGAGGACATCGTCCAGGACGCCTTCCTTTCGGTTCGGTGCGCCTATCAGGACAAGCCGGCGGAGGAATTGCGAGCCCTTTTGTTCACCACAGTCCGGAACCTTGCGGTGAACTATGTGAAATCTGGCCGAGTTCGCCAGCAGAGGCGGTCTGACGATGTTGGTGAACTCGGGGACCGGATTGCCTGTCAGAGGACCGTGACACCGGAGCAGAAACTCATGGACGCTCAGCAGCTGGCCATCGCCGAGAAGACTATCGAGGGTATGCGGCCGCGCAAGCAGGACGCCTTACGGATGCACCGGATCGAGGGCCTGACCTATGATGCGATCGCCCGGCGCTTGTCAGTCTCTCCGACAACCGTCAAAACAGATATCGCAGAAGCGATCGCCGAGATCGCGGAGCGCTTGGCCGCAGCCGGCGGCGGCGCGCCGGGGCAGGGCAGGTAAGAGGGCATGACGGAGAGCCAGGACCGGAAAGACCGCCGAAAGGCGGCGGCGCATTGGTTTGCGGAGCTACAGGCAGATGATCTGGCGCCCGAGACCTGGACCGCGTTCCTTGCCTGGGAAAAGGATCCGCACAATGCGGCCGCCTTTCGCGAAATCGAGGCGACGGTCGGCATCATCGACCGCCTGCCTGAGCCGCAAATTGCAGCAGCAAGGCCGGATGCCGCCAGGTCCTCCTGGCAAAGATGGCGCCTGCCGACCGTCTGGCTCGGAGCTGCTGCCGCCTGCCTCCTCGTGGTCCTTGCCATGCCATTCCTGAGACCGGCGGCCGCGCCTGCGCCGGAGGTTTATCGCACCGGCATCGGCGAGCGCCGGGACGTCGCGCTCGAAGACGGATCGACGGTGCTGCTAAATACGGATACGGAGCTTTCCGTCGCCTTCACAAAAGAGGCCAGGTGTGTCCGGCTTGCGCATGGCGAAGCCCTGTTCCGGGTGCACAAATCGGGCCGGCCGTTCCTGGTCGATGCGGGCGGAACGCGGACACGTGCCATTGGCACGGAGTTCGACGTACGGGCAGAGACGGGCGAGGTGTCGGTCACATTGTACGAAGGTTCGGTTGTTGTTACACCGGATGCGGAGGCAAAGACCCCAGCAGATCGGCGGCCAGACGAAAATCGCCAGGAGGCGCTGGGCGTCCGGCTCAGTCCCGGTGAGCGGATGACGGTCATGGCGGGGGAGGAGCCCGCCCTGCGCCGGATCGATCCGGAAGCAGCGAAGAGCTGGCGGGACGGTATCGTCCGGTTCAATGAGACCGCCCTCGAAGACGCTGTCCGCGAAATGAATCGGTATTCCAGTACCGAAATCCGCATCGGCGACGCGTTGCTTGCCCAGGAACGGATCAGCGGTTCGTTTCCCGCCGGCAAGCAGGAGGCCTTTGCAGAGAGCCTTTCGCTCACTTTTGGACTTCAGGTGCACCGTGACGCTCAAGGTGTTCTGATCGTTCGCGCTGGCAATTGACGACAGCATCCGGTTCTCCCGCGATGCAGCATTTCAGGCGCCAGACGGGCGGGAGATCGTCCTGCTATTGCGAGGGACGCTGTGTTGTGAACGCCCGGGGCACATTTGTATGGTTTTGCCTTTCTCAATGACCCATGTGGAATAGCGCTACCAAGGGTAGTGACTTTTAGAGGCCCGCGTCGCTGAACCAACTCACTCCGTGCAAAGGCATTCAATTGTGCGTGCAGCAATTGCGCAATATTCTGGTCTCGAGACCGCCGATAAAATGTATGCGTCCTGTAGAAGTATATCTAATTCTTATTTAGGTTGTTTTTTGGCTTGGAGTAGCCGTGAGGCCGTGGCACGCTAACTCCAAAGGGCGTGATTCATGGATTTTATTCGGATTGGCACGATCTCGATTGCGGTGGCTCTATTGCTGAGCGGGTGTGAGCGGTCTTCCAAAGGGAAGGAACTCGACGCTATCGAAGCCTACCACATTTGTATTGGGGACCTCCGGCTGACCATTCCCAGCGAAGAGGCGATTCAATTCGGGGCGGACGGGCTCTGGCTGTTGAACCAGAGAAATTCTGAGCTCACTGTCGACACGTTCGGCTGGACGTCAAAGCATGAATTTGCGGTTCAGGCCCCAGACGGGAGCGAGCTTGTCGGGTCTTTCTTCATGGAGGCAGTTGAAGGCGAGGGGGAGCGTGGGCGACAAGAGGAGACGGCAGCACAGAGAGCGGAACGACTGGCAAATTCGTCAGCTCAGCAGATTGGCGAATTCCTTGGAAAGCCTGCCTACTTTACGGTCAGTGAGCTGGTTCTTCCGGGGGGTGATCATAAAATCCGTAAGATGACGATGTTCAGGAAAATTACTGATCGTGTTGATATGAGCATGCGACTGGACAGCAGGAAGATCACCAGGGACCGGGTGCCGGAATTCCTCGCGGGCCTGGAAGACGCGCTCACCCGCTGGTCGTCAGGCCAAGTGCTCAATGAGCCTGATGGGAATCACTCGTGCCCAACTACATTGAATTAGTCGAATGAACAGCTCTTCCGCAGCGGAGACCCGGAACGACGGGCACAGCATCCGGATCGTGCGCGCGGAGGACTGAGTCCTGCCGCCGGCAGGCAGCCGGCGCTTCGATTTCGCATCCGGGATATTGTGATCCCTTTCGCTCGCGGGCATTCTCCCATCGATGTGCGGCAAGTTCACTTACATGTCGACCTGGGCCGAAGTCGTCGATTTTTCGGCGCCGCTGGCCTCCCGCCGCAGCAATGCGCCGGAAGAGACGGCCATGCCGATGCGCCTGCAAACCGTCGCCCCCGCTCAGCTGACTGGACTGGGACGGCCTGCAATGGCGACATCCGCGTCGCCGGGCCTGTGCGGCTGGCCCGTGGACGGGTCCATGAGGTGAGGGGCGATGGGGCCGACATCTTTGTCCTCACCGTCGCCGGTCCATGATGAGGTGTTTCTGAGGTAAAAGACAACCACTTGAGCATTGATAATTAACTTATTATCCCGCATATTCGATAAAATAGAAAACGTGGGATAATTGCCATGGCAGCTGTCAGGCCATTCACAGACGAGCAGCTCCGCACCCTCATCAATTTGCGCCAGCGTTATGAGGTCTGGATGGAGGCAGAGCGGGCGCTGGCTCGGATGCCGTACGATCTGCGGATCAAGACCGTTTCGGGCAAGTCCTACCTCTATGAAATCTTCGACCGCAGCGGCAATGGCAAGAGTCTCGGCCGAATGACGGATGAACTCGACGCAACATTCCGGAGCTACCGCGAAGAGAAGCAAAGTGCCCAGGCCCAGAGAGACGGCGCCCGGGGCGCCCTTGACGAGAGCGCCCGGCTCTACCGGGCGCTGCGACTGCCGATGCTGTCGAGCGGGGCCGGGCCGATCCTGCAGGCCTGCGACCGCAGGAATCTGCTGGGGTCCCATCTGCTCGTTGTCGGGACAAATGCGATCGCCGCCTATGCCCTGGAGGCGGCAGGCTTCCTTGTCGGAGCGCCCGAGGAAACGGATGACTTTGACCTTGCCTGGTCGGCGACAGAGAGCGAGGAACCGGAGACCCTGCTCTGGGACATGCTGAAATCGGTCGATCCGACTTTTACGGTGAATACGGAGCGAAATTTTCAGGCGCGTAATGCCAAAGCCTATGAAGTCGAGATCCTCGTTGCTCCGTCCCGTGCCGGAACGCTGGGGCGAAGTGACCGTCCGAAGCCCGTACCGCTGCTGGAGCAGGAATGGTTGCTGCTCGGGCGTCCCGTCGACCAGGTCGTCGCCTGCCGGGACGGAACGCCCGTACGGATCGTTGCGCCGGATCCGCGATGGTTTGCGCTTCAGAAACTCTGGATGTCGGAGAAGGCCGGGCGCAACCCTCTCAAGCGTCCAAAGGACCGACGGCAGGGGATTGCCCTGCTCAACGCGGTCGATGAAGCCATGCCCCAATACCCGCTGGATGCAAAGTTCGAGGCGGAACTCCCTGACGATCTGACCCCCCATTATCGCAAGTGGCGATCCGGGAAATTCAGCTGATCCAACGACCCGATATGGGTGTACCGGAAACCACCATTCGAGGCTGCCAGGATTTCTTCCTGACAAGAGTCCGGGCGAGGGCGCAAATAGGTGGCGGCGCCTTAGCTTCCGCGCACTTTCGCGGCTTGCCGGACGGCCACATGGATCTGGGGCGGGCGGTGGAAGCGAGGGTCCATGGCCCGGCAGCTTGTCACTCGCCAGGCGCTAAATTCGCCCGATCCCCGATCTTCCTTGTTGATCCCCCCGACAGCTACCTCCGGGAGCGTTGAAGGGCCAACAAAAAGGGGATCGGTATGCCAAATCATCTGAAACGCACACTTGGAAGTGTGGCAGCGCTTGCACTGCTGGCAGGAACAGCGCCCTGCGGGGCCGCTGCCGAGCCACCTGGCGAGGCGCAGGCGACGCGCTTCTCCATTTCTGCGGGACCCCTCGCAGAAACCCTGCGTCAGTTCGGCGAGCAATCCGGCGAGAACCTCCTCTTTCAGGACGGTCAGGTGGCCGGCCTGAGGTCGCAAGGACTTGAGGGGGTCCATATGCCTTCGGAAGCGCTGGGAGTTTTGCTCCGGGGGACGGGCCTGGAAGCGGTTCAAGGTCCCGCGGGCACCCGTATCATCCGGCCACGGATGGAGGAATCAGGAAAGGCACGCGGACCTGTTGGGCATGCTGAAGCGGTAGCGCCAGCCGAACACGCCGTGCATGACGCCGACCCGACCATCCTGCTGGGCAGGGAAGACTTGCCGCCTGATACTCTGAGGGCCGACACTGTCACGATAACCGGCACGAGCCTTCGTGGAATTGCGCCGGAGAGTTCGCCGCTGTTCATTTACGGGCGCGAGGAGATCTTGAGCTCCGGCGCGTCGACGACGGAACAGTTCATCCGGTCCCTGCCACAGAATTTTGGCGGCGGTTCGACCGAATTCGCGCCGGGCGGCCTGCCGGATGATTTCAATTCCGGAAAGAACAACACGCTCGGAACCGGCGGAAACCTACGCGGGCTCGGATCCGGCGGAACGCTCGTGCTCCTCAACGGGAACCGCATGGCGCCGACCTCGACGGTAGGAGATTTTGTCGACCTCTCGATGATCCCGGTCTCGGCGTTGGAGCGCGTCGACGTACTGACGGATGGCGCGTCCGCCATTTATGGCGGCGACGCAGTGGCAGGCGTCATCAATTTCGTCTTGCGCGATGATTTCGAAGGCGCTGAGACAATGGTTCATTATGGCCGGGTTACCGATGGCGGCCTTGAGGAAACACGTGCAAGCCAGACCTTCGGAACGGCCTGGGGAAGCGGGAATCTGCTCGCTACCTATGAATATTTCGACCGGGGGAACCTAACGCTTGCCGACCGGCCGGATATTGCCGCACCGACCCTCAATAGCGGCGTGGCGATCTCCGACCGTCACCGGTTCGACCTTCTGCCCGGGCAGCGGCGTGACAGCGTGTTGCTGGCGCTCGGTCAGGAACTGGCGCCCGGCTTGAAGCTGTCTGCATCCGGGCTTTATTCCAGCCGCAAGGCCGAGAGCACAACGATCCTCGCCGGCGCGACGAGCCTTCTACAGTCATCCGGCTCGAAATCGGACAATCTCTCACTGGCGGGTGATCTGGCCTATGACATCACATCGGATTGGTCGGTGCGCCTGAAGGGCGCCTACAGCGAGATCCGCAACACCCAGGACTTCCTGCAGGCGCCACTCTCGGGGTCTGCAGGGACGTCCTATGTCGTGCGCACCGATTCGGATGTCTGGTCGCTGGACATCGTCACCAATGGTGTACTCGCCCGCCTGCCGGGCGGCGATCTCAGTGTTGCGCTCGGTGCTCACTATCGCGAAGAGGGGCTTGAAAGCCGGGTGGCGGGCTCGGCGCCCACCCGCGATGGAAACCGTGAGGTTGCCTCGGCCTATGCCGAACTCCTCGTCCCGATTGTCGGATCGGGCAATGCGCTTCCCGCGGTGGACCGGCTCGAACTCAGCCTGTCTGGCCGGCTGGACGATTATTCGGATTTCGGCAAATCCTCCAATCCGAAAGTGGGCGTGCTCTGGTCGCCGGTCGCTGATCTCAATTTCCGTTCTTCCTACAGCACATCCTTCGCACCGCCGGCGCTCGGTTATGTCGGAGCGCTCGACCGGGGGGCCATCATTGTGCCTTATGCTTACATGGCGACCGCTTACGGTGTCGGACTACCGGACCCTTCGCTGAATGTCGACATGATGTTCGTGTCAGGGACGGGGGAGGCGCTCGAGCCTGAAGAGTCACGTACCGTCACCGCGGGGATGGATTATGCCATCTCGCGCGGGGCGCATGAGTGGGCCCTGCATTCCACCTATTATGACATTTCCTTCGACGGGCGTCTCGGCCAGACGCCGGTGCCGGGCGGTCTCAGCTGGTATGTCGCTCCCAACATTGCCTGGAATGATCCGTCCGCCTTTCCGGAAGGAACCATCCATTTCTTTCCGGATGCTGAGGAGATTGCCGCGACGGCTGCGTCCCTGTCCCAGCCGCCGATCTCTTTTTTAGGAGGGGCCCTGGAAAACGTCGGCATCATCAACAGGGTCAATGTTCTCCGCAATCTGGCTTCGACCGAGACCCGCGGCGTCGACCTCCAGATCGACTATTCGGTGGAGATCGGGGCCGGCCAGCTAATCGCCGGATTGAATGCCAACAAGATCCTTGAGTTCACACGTCAAGCCTCGGTTACGACACCGCAAGTGAGTGTCGTCGACACATTCCTTAACCCGGCCGACCTCAAAGTACGGGCAAGCCTTGGATACCGCCGGAGAGGTTTCAGCGGCAATCTCTTCCTCAACCATATGGACAGCTACTGGACGGACGCGACCACGAGCTCCGAGCCTATTTCGTCGTGGACCACGGCCGACCTCAATCTTTCCTATGCATTCGGGGCGTCCAGCCCATCCTGGCTGGAAGGGGTGGCGGCTACGCTCTCGGTCACCAATGTCTTCGACAAAGCCCCGCCCGCGACCCCGACGCTCGGCGCCAACCTTGTCTCCGGCTATGATCCGACGAATGCCTCGCCGCTCGGTCGATTCGTGGCGGTCGAATTGCGCAAAACTTTCTGATCATGGGCATGAGAGTGTCACGCTCATCGCTCAGCACCTGCCTGTTCCCGATCGCAGCTTTTCTGATCGGGGCCGGGACCCTGGCGGGGCTGGGGACTGGGCATGCCCAGACTGCCGTCCCGGCGCCGCACCCGCTGGGGGTCGAGGATGTGCTAGATCTTTCGGTCTACGGACAGGCGCAATTCAGCCCGGATGGGAAATGGCTGGCCTACAATGTCACGCCACCCTATGACGAACTCGGAGATTATTCCTACTGGCTATACGCCTATGGTCTCTCTGGCCATCAGCTCTGGATCAGGGAGGTGGCGGCGAACGGCCCGCCGCGCCTCCAGCCCGGCCTTGATCCTGAAGCGACCAATTACCTGGCTGGCATATCCCCTGACAGCCGCTGGGTCCTGGTGCTAGAACATAAGGCCGGGCGTCTTCGCTTCGTGGGATGTCGACTCGGCAAGGATGACTGTCACCGGTTCGACGGAGAACCCGATATCAGGGACGGTTATTTCACACTGTTCAGCTGGAATGAGCGTATCGAATGGGTGTCCGGTCACGCGTTCCTGATGCCGGTAAGACCCGACAGTTTGCCGGGCTCTGAGCGCCATGCCCGGGGCCTTGTCGGCCAGATGCTTTGGAGGGACTGGAACCTTGCCTGGTCCGGCAAGGCCCCGACAGCTTCGGAGATGATCAGTACCGGACATGAGAAATCGGAAGACTGGGCGGATGGCCGGCTCATGGAATTCGATCTAGCGACGGGCGAGGCACGCCTCGTGCGAGCAGGCCGATATGCCGGACCGAAGGCCTCGCCAGACGGACAATATGTGGCTGCCGCGCGAGTGGGAGAACGGGTCCGGCCACCTTCCGACGTACCGCTCGAAACGGCCCGGACGCATCCGCGTTTCGACCGGCGATACGCGCTGCATCTGATCGACCTGGCGACCGGCGATGTGAAGGCGCTGCAAAAACCGTATACGGTAGATCCCGGATCGATCACCTGGTCGGTCAATGGCGACCGGCTCTCGGTGTTTGGATGGGAGGAGGGCGAGACGCCCCATGAAGGCGAATATTATGTCATCGACACGGCCAGCTTCACGCCCGTGAAGGCCAGCCATGCCGGCCTGCAACTCGCCGACCGCAATCTGGCGCCGGATCCGGCAGATTTTTCAGGTCCGACCGCGGGCGCGCTCCTGGATACAGGTCCGGTCGTTTACGCCAGGCCGGAATCCGGTGGGACCTATGGCTGGTATGTGCTTTCTGAGGCATCGCTTGTGCTTTTGACGCAAGGCCTCGAGCGCGTCTCTCCGCAATTGCTCGGTGCAGGCCGGACCGATGTCCGGGTTCTCTCTCCGGATGGGGTGTATCTTGCCAGTCCGGCCCACCCGCCAAAGCGCCTCATGCCGGTACTGGAGGACGGCGTCTACGCGGTTCCCCATGAGATTGTTCCGGAACATGGCTGGTCGGGGGAATTCCGCTTCGGCTCCGGGGAAAGACTGGCGGCGACCGACCCTCGCCCGCGCCCTGTCTCGGTGCGCCGTAGGAATGGCGATGACAGCGCCGTACGCTTTACCGGTTCCGGCGGGAAAGGCGATACGCCGACCGAGATCGAAACCGGTGTGAGCGGAGCCCGCCTGCTGGCCGCCTCAGCTCCGGCCTCCGCGGCGCTGGTGACCCGGAGGGTTGGCAGTGCCACAGACCTCCTCTTGCTGCAGAAAAGCCGGGCGCCTCAAAGCCTTGCGCGTATCAATGACGGGCTTGACCTGACCTTACCCGTCGCCGACGCGAGCATCCGATACCAGCTTTCGGATCCCGAAGGAGGGATGCCCGACCGGACGATGGACGGCTGCCTGAGCTTGCCACCGGACTATGAAGCCGGGCGCCGATATCCTGTCATACTGGACATTTATCCGGTCGGCCTGCCAGGGCGATGCCGGCATGTGCGGGACATGCCGCGGCCGGAAGCCCTGGCCTCCGACCTCTGGACCAGCCTGGGGTTCATCTATTTCCGTCCGGCCATGCCGCTCGATTTCGCCCGGACGAATGAGTCGCCGATCGGCGGCATGCCGGATCTCGCAGAGCAATCCGCAAGGGCGCTGGTCGGCCAGGGCTATGCCGACCCCGACCGGATTGTGCTTCTTGGCATCAGCCAGGGGGCGGTCACTGCCCTCTATATTTCCGCCAGGTCGGACCGGTTCGCAGCAGTGATCGCCATGAATGGCTGGTCTGATTTTCTCAGTCACTATTTCGGCGCGCGCGGGATTGCGACCTACCTGCATCTCGATCAGAATGGCGGCGACAATCGCTGGCGTTATGATTGCGTTGGGGAAGGGGCCCAGAATCGGTGCCCCTTCGGCTTCGGCGAAACGCCGTTTGAACACCCCGATGCCTATGCCGAAACCAGTCCCGTCGTCCTGGCTTCACGCATCGATATACCCGTGCTCCTTGTTCATTCCGACATGGACTATATTTCGATGTCCCAATTCGATGAAATGTTCGGCGCGCTCTACCGGGCCGGCAAGGAGGCCCGGTATGTGCGCTATTGGGGAGAAGGGCATACGCCGTCCAGTCCCGCCAATATCCGGGACCTCTGGCGCCGCATGGGCAGTTTCCTGGCCGAGTGCGGAATCCGACCCGAAAAGCCGGCTATGAAGACAGGCAAATGAGAGCTCTATTTGGGGTGTTTCTTGTGCGTTCGAGAGACATATCCAGCGTAGAGTGCTTTAATGCGGATGGCGCCGGCGGATCTCGACTTGCCGCTAAAAAAGAGAAAAATTTCTGAGAGTATCGCCTGCTTTACGTAACCCCCATTCCTTTCAACAGGTCGTAATCTTTATTGAATTGCGGGTGCCCTTTCCAGCGTCCCCCAGATCACCAGCACCAGATCATCAGTACAAGATAGAAATGCAACGCACTTCCGGTAGTGACTGAAATAGAGAGACGACCAAAGCGGATCAGCCAGTTCAACGTCACAAGGGATGAGGAAAAGATGGATGTCTTCGACGTTGAAAGGCTGATGGCGACAAGGGCGATAGAGCCCGCGACGGAGGCAATGATGATACGTTTCTACTCCCACCACTGACCAGTCCCGCCACCGACAAAGTTTCCGAACATGGACGGGAGCGTCATGAGCAGGCCTGCCATGCGAAGCGTCACGCCCATCTGCCTGAATCCTTTCTGAACTGCTTCGCGCATCTTCTTGCCTTCGGCTTTACGGTCCGGTGTCAAGAGCCTCAAGGGTGCCGCAAAGACCAGAAGCCAGCGGTTCGTGGGCCGGAGCGGTCGGAGATCGCGCCGCGTTGTGCGCGCCGCAATACAGACTATGGCTGCGTCCTCCAGGCGCGCAGCCAGGCTTCGACTGCATACCAGACCAGCAGCCTTCGTCCCGTATGGGAAATTTTATAGGTTTCCCTTGAGGTCATCGTCTCCAAGTCGGCGTCGCAAACAAGGCCGGCAGATTGGAGCGCACCCCCTCGCAGCACTCGAAGTGCTGCATCGTGATTGGTCATCAGATAGTCCATGAAATAGCTGGTCGAACTGCCTTTGGTCATCCGCTGGCGGATTGTCTCCGGCAGCAGGCCCTTGAAGGCTTGTCGGGCAAGACCCCGGTTCACTCCGCCTGACGTCAATATATAGGCGGGTATCCGGAGACAGAGCTCCATAAGCGGCTGCGAAATGTACGGATGAACAACGTTCCTTGCCCATGGCCGGTCAAATTGTTCCCGGACCTGGACCATATGCATCAGATTACAAACCTGGTTAAACTTTGCGGGCGGCAAACCGTCCGGCCTGAGCATCCAGCCAGGTAAATCGCGGAGCGCCCTGTGCCCCTGTTTCTCCCGGTGCGCCGCAATACTCCGTTCAAGGTCGCTTGGGCCGGAGCCTGCGAGCCGCGGAAGACACGCCCGTAGCACGGACCAGACGGATAGGCCGGACAAGCGGGCGGCATCGATCAGTTCCTGACCGATCCGCCCATTAAGGCCTTCGTGCCGCAGAAAGTCGCAGAAGCCGAGCGGGCTTCTGTCGGCCAGAAAGAGGTGATCGCCGCCCTGGCCGGTAAAGCAGGCATCGGCAATCGGCAGACCGGCTTCGCGTCTCGGCCCGGAAAGGTCCATCCCGATGAATTGCCGCTGTGGCCGCGCCGAGCGCGGGTGGGTATCCGGGGCGGGCAGGGGCTGGCGCGGATCGAGACGGATTTCCCTGTAGGCAAGACCCGCATGGGCTGCTGCCGCCCTGGCATGATCTGCCTCGAATGGATCGTCCGACAGCAGACGCTGGTGAACGGTGATGACGGGCGGCGTGCCAGGGGCTGCAAGGAGACCCGCCAGCGCTGATGAATCGAACCCACCGGATAGATCGAGGTGGGTGGGATCATATTGACGGGCCCAGGTCCTGGCCATGCAGGCGGCCATGTCTCTCAGCGTGGCGGCGGCGTCCGCCGGGCGCATGCGCAAAGGATCCGCGGCGTGCGCGCGCGGATCCCAGACCTGTTCTGTCCGCTCTGTGCTGCCGGAAACAAAGAGTCTCTGGCCACCCAACAATTCCCGGATTTCCTTGAGCCCGGTCTCCCCGGTCTGTATTCGGTCATAGGCCAGAAGGCGAGACAGGAAATCATAATTCACCGTGAACCTCTGGAGGTTCAGGAATCGGCAGCGTTCAAGATGGGAGAAGACCAGCAGCACCCCGTCCTGCCGTGTAAAATAGCAGGGGATGGAGGCGCCGGGATCGCAGACGATTGACGCCTGCTCCCCATCAGAAACCAGCGCCACATAACTGCCCCAGGCATCTGCCAGAAGTGAGCGGCCGCCCGAGCGAAGGAAGCGGCCGGCGGCCAGCCCGTCCAGTTTCGGCAGGCGGGAGGCAGGTTGATCGTTTACAGGAGGCTGGAAGAGCGTACCGAATATCGCCGCCGACCCGCACCCGGCCCCTGCGGTTTCGACTGCCACCAGCGGGCTCGTCTTCTGGTCGAGGGAAAGATCGGCCAGAACCAGGCCTGCGGCTTCGATGAGGCGGGGCTTGTGGCGGAGGTCTTCGTCAAACCGGGCCCGGATCCTCGCGGCGGACGTTTGGACGGCTGGATCTTCCGGGTTCCAGAGCATGGCGAAGAAGGCGCGCATGTGAGGCTTCTCTCAGGCACACAGGATGGGCTGGAATTCGTGAACGGTCTCGAGGTGCTCGTTGAGCACGCAGCCCTCATACTCGACCCAGCAATGGGCGCTGAAGGGGGACAGCCGGACACCGAACACCCAGTCTGCCTTGACGCCGGCGCTGACCAGGTACCTCAGGAGGAGATAACTCCGGAGCAGGCAGGCATCATGCCGGGTGACGAAATAGAGCGCCAGGGCATGAAAGCGCCTGGTGAGGGGCAGAACGTCTTCCGCTGGACGCTCTGAAGTAATCTGTTTTTTCCGCCTGCGGACGTCCTCCAACATAGCCTGAATCCGGCGTGTTCGCCTCATGGGCACGCAGGCAAGCCAGCTGACGAGGAATCGGACCACGCTGCCTTTGGCGTGCGCGCCGCCAGTGTCCAGAAGGGAGCGATCCGCAGGTCGGTGACCGCATGGCGCGAGTACGCGCCCTGGAGCGGGCGAGCGTGTCAGGACGGAAGTCCTTATCAGATGTGCAAGGAAGGCCGCGCGCTCGGGTGTGGAGCCAGCCCGATGCTGAATGCTGATTATGTCGTCGAACCAATTTGCCTGCTTGCCCTTGAGGCAAAAATACCGGTCGCCCCGCGCGTCCAGAAAGACAAAGGTTCCCGACACTCGGCAAAAGGAAATATCAGGATGAAGTCGAACCGTATCGGGCATGGGCGTTCCGGTGAAGGCGGCGAACAGGCAGTGGGAAGGCACAGGTCGGCTGCGCCTTCCCGTCTGGCACGTCTCAGACGATCTGCCGGGTGAAAGGCATTTCACCATTTTCCTGGGCGAGACCGAAAGAGCCTCGTGTCTCTTCAGAAACCGTGCCGAGTTCAATCGGTTCGAACTCATCGGTATGCGTATTGTCCTCTGTCATGGAAGGTCTCCGTTTTCATCGTCACCCTGTCGGTGACACACGAAGGATGCGGCTTTCAATCGATAGAGTCAACCTAAAAGAGAATATAAAGCAATTAAAAAGAGAAAATTTGCCAACCTGACCTTTGGCTCTTTCGGGGACTCGCCAAGGATTGCTCCGGAGCAGAATTATTTTCCTGAGCCTTGCAGATTTACCGGAACGGGAGACTGGGAAAGAAGTGAAGTGGCCTTGGAGTGGTTTCCTACAAGAAGTGCCTTTCGGGCCCGGGCGGCGGCGTAGTAGGCACGGGCATAGGGATCCACGTCGTGCAGCGCAGGAGAACTGATGGCAGACGCAAACCCTTTGTCCAGGTGCCGCCAGCTCGCGCCATAGGTTTCCTCGAGATAGCGCTCCGGTTTATCCGGAATCGTCCATTGGCTGCCGGCAAGTCCCACCTCGATCAGGTCGAAACGTGTAAGCTTCCACTGTATGTCTCCGGGAATGTCGCTGACACCGCACAGGAGATGATCAGGTCCTGCCGGGTCATGGACAAAGAGGTCGATCGCGACCCCCTGATGAAAGATGGCGTAGTAGCGCTCGCCAATCCGCGCATCCCGGCGCAGGATGAGACCCGGATGCATCCGGATCCGGTCTGCGATATCCGGCATTCCCGCTTTGGGGCGAAAGAGTCCGATGTCGACATCCCGGTCATGCGGCAGGAGGGCGCCGTCCCGCACGAGGCCGAGCAGGGTGCCGGCCATCGGGAAGAAGCGAAACTCCCAGGTTCGAAGCAGCGCAGTGAGATCCTGGAGAGCCTGCATCGCCAGCCGTGGATCGAAGACGGACCGCGCCGATTTCGGCTGAATAATCTGTGCAGGAAGTAGTTCGAGCGCACGTAGCTTGTAGGAGAAGGCGTTGCGGAAATCTCCCGCCTGATAGTGAATGTCTGCAAGCCGGTTGACGGCTTCCGCCGGTGCTCCGAACCGATCGAAGTGCTGTTCGACCAGTTGGCGGGCAGCCTCGAATTGATGGGCATGAACGAGACTGTCGATACAGCGTCCGAGCAGTAGTTCAGGAACCTCCGGGCCGGCGCAGAGCCGGGTGAGAATACCTGCGGCCTGTTCGATGGCGCCGAGACGTTCGTCCTCATCGTCCGTGATATCGGCGATCGACTGCCAAGCCTTCCATGCGTCGGGGTCCCCTGCAAGCTTGCGGAACGCAGTAAGCGCTCCGATCCGGTCGCCTAGCGCATGCAGGGCCAGGGCGCGCCCGTAAAGGGCTGGGCGCTCTGCGGGTGAATTCGCCAGGACGCGGTTAAACGCGTCGAGCGCGCCGGCCGGATCGCGGGTCCGCAAGCGTGCTGTCGCGAGCGCCAGTCCGAGCCTCGGATGCCGCTGCTGTTCCGGTGTCGCCTCGCGAAGCAGATGGAGCGCCTCGCCGGCACGTCCAGCCTTCAGGTGGGCGATCGCCTGGCGTGTGTCTGAGGATCTCATCGATCCGGGTCATGCCGGAGGAACTGCTGGCAAGGTCGGCAATAGGGCAGTCCGCGGTAAAGTGCGTCCGGAGATCCGGGGAGGATTGTGCCAGGTTTCACTTTTGGGTCTCTCCTGAGTTTGCCGGCTTCGCTGAAGCACCTGAAAGGGCTGGCAGCGCAAACAGGTTCATGCTTGCTGCCATCCGATTTGCAAAAAGAGTATATTTAAGGTAGCAATAAATTACAACCAGAGATTCCAATCGAGGCAACTGGAATGCCGGACCTGGCAGATGATCTCTTGTTCGCAAATGCTAGCAGGTCGGCGCTTGCCGACGGCCTGAAATGGAAAAGAGCGGCTGTGGGGGCCGGCGGCGAACGGCGCGGCCCACCAAGGCCGATTTCCAACAGCACCTCTCTGCGCCTGTGCAATCGAAAGTGGCGGCCGAGAAGTGAGGTAGGGCGGAATACGGGTTTGGGGGCAACCATAAGGTGCAAACGAATCTGCACCACTTTGATTTCTTGCTTGAAATTCATCACGCTCCTAATGTTTGCTGCCGGAATGGAGGCGGACCATGTCCAATTATGATGGCGCAGCCGTGCTCGACGCGATCCGGTCCATCCAGGCGACCGAGGCTGCCGATGAGACCCTTGGCGTGCTCTCTTCCTTTGTCGAGGCCTATGGTTTCGAACGGATCTTTCTCGGTCAGCTCGTCAATCCGGCAAATGTTCCCTTGAAGGACATCCTCTATCTCTCTGACTGGCCGGAAGAGCTGAAGGAACACCGCCGCCGCCAAATGGCGATCCTTCATGACCCGATCGCGATCTGCGCTCTTCGCTCTAAGCGGCCCTTCTCCTGGACCGAAGCGCGCGAGCACGCCTCGCGCGCCGGAAAGATTGTCGTGGACATGGTTCACGATTACGGCATCACCGACGGGATGATGTTTCCGATGCACGCGTTGGAGAGCGTTTCGGGAGGCGTCTCGCTCGGGGGGAGTTCCAGGCTCGAACTTTCCCCAACCCAGATCCGCGAACTCGAGATCGTCTGCCAGACCGTATACTACCATCTGGAAGAGATGCTGGGACCATTTCCGTACCAAAAGCTTGCCGAACTCACCCGCCGTGAAACCGAATGCGTCCAGTTTGCTGCGGCCGGCAAGTCCAATTGGGAAATTGCAAAAATTCTTGGCATTAAGGAAGACACGGTGAAGAAGACATTGCGCCGGGCAGGCGACAAACTCGAGACCGTGAATCGGGCGCATCTGGTTGCTTCGGCAATCGCAAAGAACCAGATTTTTCCCTGATCAAGTCCCCGAAAGGGGACATTTCCAATCTCTCCATCCGGCCCAGAATGTTTTCTGGCTTCAGGAGATTGTTGGCATGTTCAGGATCATCACACCGGAAAAGCACGAAGCGAATAGCGATCTCCTCGATGAGATGTACCGCATGCGTTACCGGGTCGTCGTCGATGAGTGGGGGTGGGATATTCCCGGGATTTCGCCAGGATACGACAAGGACCAGTTTGATACTGATAGCACCACCTATGTGATTGTGCAGGATGATCATGGCCAGGTGGTTGCGACGTCCAGGATCAATCCGACCACCAAGCCGCATATGCTGAGCGAGCTGTTTGCTGATTACTGCGATCTGCAGCCCTTTCCGGTTGGTCCGGACGTCTGGGAGTGCTCGCGCTTTGTCACGGACCGGTCAATGATGCCAGATCCCGTCGAGGATTTCCGTTTTCGCTGCCGGCTGGGAATTGGCCTGACAGTGTTCTGTATCGACAAGAAGATTTCCCGTCTGAGCTGGCTCACGCATCAGAAATTCTACAATCTCGTCCAAAGAGTCTGGGTCACAGAACCGCTGGGTTTGCCGAGACGGGAAGGCGATGACTGGGCTTGGATCCCGGCCGTTTCGAAGATCGATCAGCAAACGCTCGACCGGCAACTAGACCGGTTCCGAAACGCTGAGACCATTGTTGCGCAATACATGTCCCCGAAGCGGCGGGCATCTGCAGGGAGGATGGGATGAGCAACAGCACCAGGATCATTTCACCCGACCAGCGTTCCGCTTTTGAACGGGACGGCGTTATATGCTTACGCAATATCCTCACCCGGAAAGAAATCCGCCACCTTCAGAATGCTGTAGCAAGGCAGATTTCTGGCCTGAGGACGTCTCCGACCGGATATGATTTCGAGGCGCTTGCAAGCCAGGTCTGGGACCCGGACGGTCAAGTCGATACTGGAGCAGCAGAACGTTTCGACATGGCGGTGATGAAGGAAATGGTTCGGGAGGACCTGTCAGCCAGGCCCTTGAAGGAAGAAGATCGGTCTGAAGAACAGGGTATGTTTTTCTATGATGTGGCAGCGTGGAAATCTGATCGAGGGGTACGCGAGGTTGCCTTTGATTCATCGCTTCCTGAACTTATCAGTGACTTGCTGGGAGCCCGCTACCTGAATTTCTGGGAGGATACGACGTTTGTCAAAGCCCCTCATACGCGCCAGAAAACGGCATTTCATCAGGACCTTGCCTATTTTCAGATAGATGGGGAGCAATGCGTCATCGTCTGGATCGCTCTGGATCCAGTGACCCAGAAAAGCGGCGCGATGCAATATGTTCGCGGCTCGCACAAATGGGGTGAAACCTATGCGCCGAATGTATTCATTTCGCAGACGCCGTTTCGCTCCTCTCCGGAAAAGCGGTGTCCGGACATTGAAGCGGAGCCGGACAAATATGACATCGTGTCTTTTGATGTTGAGCCGGGTGACGTGATTATTCATCACGTTAAGACAGTGCATGGTTCTGGCGGCAACCGATCCGATAGTTGGCGTAGGGCTGTGTCATTTCGTTATTGCGGAGATGAAGTGCGCTATTTGGACCGTCCGGGAGCAATCCAGCAGGTTGGCGTGGCCCACGACCTAAATGATGGCGACAGGCTTTTCTCGAAAGACTATCCTGTTGTGTGGCCGAAGCCCTGGCCGTCGCTTTCCTTGTCGGATGCGTATGATCTGCTCGGCCCAGCCGTTCAGTCTTCAGACGAGCCTGATCGTTCAGATGCTGCGTAAAGCCTCCCGACCGATCAGAATTCGGAACGTGAGATGCTGAGGTGCGCAAAGCGCTTGGTAGGGCTGACATTCAGCAGGTGTCAGCGATTCGCATCAGGTTCGCGACGTCTTTCCTCAGGGGTCAGTTCCAGAGAGCGCGTGACACCGATTGCGTCCACGAAGGCCGTATCATGGCAGACGAGCAGGATGGCGCCATCCCAGGCGTTTAGGCCGGTCTCCAGCGCTTCTATGGCGCGGAGATCCAGGTGGTTGGTTGGTTCGTCCAGGATCAGCAGATCCGGTGACGTCTCGCGCGCAAAGACGCATGCTAGGCCCGCGCGCAGTTTCTCCCCGCCGCTCAGCGTTCCGGCCACCTGCAGCGCATCGTCATTGCGGAAGCCGAACCGGGCGAGGGCGGCATGTGCGGCATTGGCGCTGAGGCCGGGGTTCAGCCGGTGCATGTTCTCGAGAATGGTCTCGTCCGTCGCCAGCAGGCTGACATGCTGGTCCAGCAGGGCGAAATTTTCGGT
>MDTD01179519.1_pt1 | contig 56743 bp, 43 predicted proteins | sample 811221 | NCBI WGS metagenome assembly MDTD01 (sample SAMN05326646, study PRJNA326480) | marine metagenome | isolation source: seawater | place: Pacific Ocean: South West | collected 2011 | reverse complement strand
TGGCAGTCTACCACCTTCATTGGTGTCCAAGATCATTAGGCCACTTCAAACGCCGTGAACCCGTCCCTGGGGGCTCCCGGTCAAACATCCTGTTTGACAGGGTCCCGGAAGGGCATAACCCAGACTCGCTGACCGGTGATCCTCAACGCGACGGGCTTCTTCGGGCCTGGGATGGAAGTTGTAGGAGCGACCGGGCGGCGTTCCGCTTTAGTCGCGATGAAGATGGCACGGGCGTGAATCGCGACTAAAGTCGCTCCTACAACCATATCCAACTGGCGACGGCATCCTACGGAGCCGCGCGGGACGCTACCTCGAAGCGTCTCGGTGTGGGCCCCTTTCCGGGACCCTGTTTGACAGGACGTCAAACCGGGAGCCTACAGGGGTGAGGCAAGCGTGTTGCGAAGCACTGCTTCGCGCGCCGCCGAACGCCGCCCATCTGTGATGGGTGGCCGGGCCCGCTTGCGGGGACTCGCGGCGTTCCCGGAAAGGGGCCCACACCGAGACGCGTCCCCGCTGGAGAGCCCGCACCGAGAAGTCACACCGGGACGCGCGCACCCCGGCATTCAGCTGATGGCGTCGGCCAGCTCGTTCTTGAGGTGCTCCACGAACCGGGCGGTGGCCACCGGCAGCGCCCGGGAATGCTCCATGCCCAACACCAGCCGCCCCCGGCTCAACCCCCGATCCGCCAGCGGCAGAGCGCGCATGCCGCCGGGCAGATGCGAAGGCGGCATGCCGATCTGAATCTGAAAACACACGCCGCCGCTTTTCACCGCGAAGTTGCGCATCATCTCAAAGGAGTTGGACTCCAGCGCCGCCTCCAGACGCAACGAACGCCGCGCCAGGAATTCATCCAGCAAGGCGCGCCCGCCCAGGGTGCGGTCCGGCAGCGCCAGCGGATAGGCCACGCAATCTGACAGCCGCACCTTGTCCCGATCAGTGAGCGGATGGTCCGGCGACACGAAGGCGCACAGCCGCTGCTCCACGTCCATCAGGGTGCGTATCTCCGGATCCGGCGGCGGGTTGAACACCAGGCCGATGTCGGCGCGGAATTCCTTCAGGTACTGATAAACCTCCTCGCGCCCGCAAATAAAGGTGGTGAAGCGGATCTTCGGGTGCGTCTTCTGGAAGGTATGGATGGCCCGGGGCAGCATTTCCGCCGCCATGCCCTCGATGGCGGCGATGCGCACCTCGCCCCGGCGCAGGCTGCGCAGGTCCTCGATTTCCGAGAGGGTGCGTTCCAGCTCCGCCATCTGCTTGCGGGCATAGGCCACGAACAGCTCGCCGGCGGCGGTGAGGCGCACGCCCCGGGCGCGGCGCTCGAACAGGGGCGTGCCGATCTGCTCCTCGATGTCCAGGATGCGGCGGTTCACCGCCGAGGACACCACGTTCAATTGTTCGGCGGCCTTGCGGATGGAGCCGCTGCGGGCGACCGCGTCGATGTAGCGAAGAAAGCGGATGTTCTGCATGGGGCATGGTCCGGCGTTGTCCGAGGGAGTGATGCCGAAAAGGCAGCGCTATGCGGTAAAAATAACGCTGGTCGGCCTCGCTCCGGGGATTCTATCTTGCCTCGCATTGAACGCCCAGGCATGGGGCCGGGCGCGAGGAGAGAGATTTCCATGCAACCGAGAACCGCTTTGTTACCGTCCGCGGGCCGTCCCCGGCCCGTCTTTTTCTTCCTGGGGCTGCTGGCGGCGCTGAGCCTGTCGCTGGCGTCCGCCGCCCACGCCGAGCGCGAGGTGCGCTTCACCGCCAACTGGGCCTTCGAAGCCTCCAACGCGCCCTTCGTGCTGGCCGCCCAGCGCGGCTACTTCGAGGAAGAGGGCCTGGACGTCACCGTGGACGCCGGCGAGGGCTCCTCGGCGGTGATCACGCGCATCGCCGGTGGCAGCTACGAGGCCGGCTTCGGCGACATCAACACCCTGATCGAATTCAACGCCCGCCATCCGGACAACCGCCAGCGCATGGTGTACATGATCTACAACCGGCCGCCGCTGGCGATCATCACCCTCAAGGAATCCGGCATCGAGACGCCGAAACAGTTGGAAGGCAAGGCGATCGGCGCGCCGGCCAACGATTCCGCCTACCGCATGTTCCCACTGTTCGCCGAAGCCGCCGAGCTGGACAGCGACGCCATCCGCTTCGAGAACGTGGCCCCCAACCTGCGCGAAGCCATGCTGGTGCAGGGCAAGGTGGACGCCATCGCCGGCTTCCCGCCCAGCGCCCTGCCGAACCTGCTCAAGCTCGGCATCGACGAGGACGACATCCGCATCTTCTATTACTCCGACTACGGCGTGCCGCTGTACAGCAACGGCCTGATCGTCACCGAGCGCATGATCGAGGAGGAGCCGGAGGTGGTCCAGGGCCTGGTGCGCGCCAGCCATCGCGGCCTCAAGGCGAGCATTGATGACCCGCTGGCCGCCGCCCAGGCACTGCGCAAGAAGGACAGCCTGATCAACGTGGATCTGGAAGAGCGCCGCATGCGCTTTTTGATCGACAACCAGCTGATCACGGAGGAAGTGAAGGAAAACGGCCTGGGCGCGGTGGACCCGGAGCGGCTGGCCGCGTCCATCGACGTGGTGGCGGAAGCGCTGGAGTTGGACAACCCGCCGGCGCCGGAACAGGTGTTCGACGGCGAATTCCTGGACGCCCTGAAGGACCGGAGCGTGGCGCAATGAGAACCCGTGTTCTGCGTTTTCCCTGCGCCGGCCCGGATGACCTGACGCCGCTGCGCGACGCCCTGGCCGACGGTCGCCTGCACCCGGAACGGGTGGTGGCGGTGCTCGGCAAGACCGAGGGCAACGGCTGCGTCAACGACTTCACCCGGGCCTTCGCCACCACCGTGCTCAAGCGCTTCTTCGCCGAGCGCCTGGCGCTGCCCGAGGACACCGTGGCCGAGCGCATCGCCTTCGTCATGTCCGGTGGCACCGAGGGTGGCCTGTCGCCGCACTGGCTGGTGTTCGAGGTGGACGACGCCGCTTCGCCGGCGCCGGAGCAGCCGGGTCTGGCGGCGGGTATCGCCTTCACCGAAACGTTCGCGCCCGAACGGATCGGCCGCCTGGACCAGGTACGCGCCACCGCCGAGGCGGTGCGCCGGGCCATGGCCAGCGCCGGCATCGAGCGGGCCGGGGACGTGCACTACGTGCAGATCAAATGCCCGCTGCTCACCGCCGCCCGCTGCGAGCAGGCGCGCCAGCGCGGCGCCACCGTGGCCACCACCGACACCTACGAATCCATGGGCTATTCCCGGGGCGCCTCGGCTCTGGGCGTGGCCCTGGCCCTGGGTGAGGTGGACGAGCACGCGCTCAGTGACGCCGCCATCTGTCATGACTTCGCACTGTGGTCCGGCCGCGCCAGCACCTCCGCCGGCATCGAGCTGATGCGCAACGAGATCCTGGTGCTGGGCAACGCCCCGGGCTGGGACCCGGCCCTGCGCATTGGCCACGACGTGATGGCCGACGCTCTGGATGGCGAGGCTCTGGATCGCGCCCTGGCGCCCCTGGGCGGCGGCGAGCTGCGCGCTCTGCTGGCCAAGGCGGAACCGTCGCGCAGCGGCGAGATCCGTGGCCGCCGCCACACCATGTGGGACGACAGCGACATCAACGCCACCCGCCACGCCCGCGCCCTGGTGGGCGGCGTGCTGGGCGGGCGCACCGGCGACCTGGCCCTGTTCGTGTCCGGCGGCGCCGAACATCAGGGGCCGGATGGCGGCGGCCCGCTGGCGGTGATCGTGGAGAAACCGCAATGAGCGAAGGCTTTATCGAACTGGACAACGCCACCCTGTGTTACGCGCGCAGCGAAACGCCGGCGGTGGTGGACATTTCCCTGACCGTGCCCAGCGGCGGCAGCGTCGCCCTGGTGGGCCCCAGCGGTTGCGGCAAGAGCTCGGTGCTGCGGCTGATCGCCGGCCTGGAAACCGCCACCGGCGGACGCGTCACCGTGGGCGGCGCGGCGCCGGGGGCATCCCGGGGCGCCGTCGGCGTGGCCTTCCAGAAAAGCACCATGCTCGATTGGCGCACGGTGCTCGACAATGTGCTGCTGCCCCTGGAGGTGGTGAGCGGGCCCACCGGGTTTCGCGCCCGCCGCGCCGAATACCGTCAGCGCGCCCTGGCGTTACTGGAACGCCTCGGCCTGGGCGAATACGCCCACCGTTACCCCTGGGAAATGTCCGGCGGCATGCAGCAGCGCGCCTCCCTGTGCCGCGCCCTGATCCACGAACCGGACCTGTTGCTGCTGGACGAACCCTTCGCCGCCCTGGACGCCTTTACCCGGGAAGACCTGTGGGGCCTGGTGCAGTCGATCTGGCAGGAGCGCCGGCCCACCACCGTGCTGGTTACCCATGATCTGCGCGAGGCGGTTTACCTGGCGGACACCGTCTACGTGTTTTCCAAGGGGCCGGGTCGCATCGTGCACCGCGAGGACATCAACCTGCCCCGGCCGCGCACCGTGGAGGGCACCTTCGACGCCGACTTCGTGGAGTATGTGCAGCGCCTGCGCGGGCACATCGTGGAAGTGCGTGAAACCGCCGCCGATAAGGAGCCCGCCCATGGCTGACTGGATGCTCAACCGCCGGGTGCTGCCCTGGCTGGTGACCCTGGGCGCCTTCCTGATGTGGGAGGGCGTGGTGCGCACCTTCCAGATCCAGGCGTTCATTCTGCCGGCGCCGTCCCTGGTGGCCACCACCCTGGTGGCGCAATGGGAGCCGATTCTGCAGCACTCCCTGCAAACCCTGATGACCACCCTGGTGGGGCTGGGTCTGGCCATCGGCTTCGGCGTGCTGCTGGGGCTGGCGGTGGGCGCCAGCGAAAAAATCTACGCCGGCCTTTATCCGCTGATGGTGGCCTTCAACAGCATTCCCAAGGTGGCCCTGGTGCCGATCCTGGTGATCTGGTTCGGCATCGGCACGGTGCCGGCGATCCTCACCGCCTTTCTGATTTCGTTCTTTCCCATCGTGGTCAACATCGCCACCGGCCTGGCCACGGTGGAACCGGAGCTCAATGACCTGATGCGCTCCCTGGGCGCCAACCGCCTCACGGTGCTGCGCAAGGTGGGGCTGCCGCGCACCCTGCCGTACTTTTTCGCCGCCTTGAAGGTGGCGGTGACGCTGGCCTTCGTGGGCTCGGTGATCTCCGAGACCGTGGCCGCCAACGCCGGCGTTGGCTACATGATGATGGTGGCCGGCAGCCGCTTCGAGGTGCCGCTGGTGTTCGCCGGCCTGGTGGTGGTGGGCGCCATGGGCATCGTGCTGTACCAGGCGTTCGAATGGCTGGAGCGGCGGCTCACGTTCTGGGCGGTGCGCGGCTGATCGCCGTGCGCGCCGGTGGTGCACCCTTGCGTGCTCTTGCACACAAGCGGTGCCGCCGGCCCCGGGGTGGAGCGGGAGGCGATCACCGAAACCCCTGTGAAAACAGGGTTTTCATCGTTTGGCATGAAGACTGCTACTTGTATACCAACATGCATTCCAGGATGCACTCCAACCCTCCCCGCGCCGTTCGACGGCGCGCTCAGCGTTAAAGGACAGCTCAATGTCTCAACTCAAGCGTCGTGACTTTCTCAAGGCCGCCGGCCTCCTCGGGGCCAGCGCCGCCTTGCCCGTGAACCTGCTGCGCGCCGCCGGCGGCGGTGACCTCACCGTGGGCTTTCTGTACGTGGGCGCCCGGGACGACTTCGGTTACAACCAGTCCCACGCGGAAGCCGCCGCGGTGATCAAGCAGATGCCCGGCATCAAGGTGGTGGAGCAGGAGAGCGTACCGGAAACCGTGGCCGTGCAACGGGCCATGGAAGCGATGATCCGCCAGGATGGCGCCAGCCTGATCTTCCCCACCTCATTCGGTTACTTCGACCCGCACGTGCTGAAAGTGGCGCGGCGTTTTTCCGATGTGCGCTTCGCCCACTGCGGCGGCCTCTGGGAAGAGGGCAAGCACCCCATGAACGTGGGCAGCTTCTTCGGTTACATCGATGAAGCCCAGTACCTGAACGGCGTGGTGGCCGGCCATATGAGCAAGTCCGCCAAGCTCGGTTTCATCGCCGCCAAGCCCATTCCCCAGGTGCTGCGCAACCTGAACGCCTTCACCCTGGGCGCGCGCTCGGTGAACCCGGACATCACCACCTCGGTGATCTTCACCGGTGACTGGTCGCTGCCGGTGAAGGAAGCGGAAGCCGCCAACAGCCTGATCGACAGTGGCTGTGACGTGCTCACCTGCCACGTGGACGGCCCCAAGGTGCTGGTGGAAACCGCCGAGAAGCGCGGCGTGATGACCTGCGGCTACCACGCCAGCCAGGCGGCGCTGGCCCCGGAAGGCTACCTCACCGGCGCCGAGTGGAACTGGGTCACCCCGTACAAGAAACACGTGCAGGCGGCCCAGGCCGGCGAGCCGATGATCAACTTCCTGCGCGGCGGCCTGAAAGAAGGCTTCGTGAAAACCTCCCCCTACGGACCCAAGGTCAGCGCCGAGGCGAAGAAGAACGCCGACGCGGTGAAGGCGGAAATGATGGCCGGCGACTTCGTGATCTTCGGTGGCCCGCTGAAGAACAACGGCGGCGAGATCGTGATCCCGGACGGCACCGACTACAAACAGACCGCCGTGGAACTGGAGCGCATGGACTACCTGGTGGAGGGCGTGCGTGGCCAGATCTGAGCGAGCGCGCGTTAGCGGGAGCCCGTCATGCTGAAACCCTGGCTGGGGCGGGCCGGCGTGCTGATGCTGCCGGCCCTGCCCACGCTGTGCGCCCTGGTCACCACGGCGGTGCTGTTCATCGCCTTCCTGCTGATTCAGGGCCAGCCCGCCTGGCAGGCCGGGCCGCTGGTGTTCGAGGGCGCCTTCGGTTCGCTGTTCGCCTGGGAAAACACCCTGATGCGCGCCGCGCCGCTGATGCTCACGGCGCTGTGCGTGGCGCTGCCGGCCCGCGCCGGGCTGATCATCATCGGCGGCGAGGGCGCCCTGGTGCTGGGCGGCCTGGCGGCGGCGGTGACGCCGCTGTGGCTGCCGGCGCTGCCGGCCTGGCCGATGCTGATCGCCATGGGCGTGGCTTCCATGCTGGCCGGTGGCCTGTGGATCGGGCTGAGCGGCTGGCTGCGCCAGAAGCGCGGCGTCAACGAGACCATCGGCAGCCTGCTGCTGTCCTACATCGCCCTGGCGATCTTCCGCCATCTGGTGGAAGGGCCGTTGCGTGATCCCAATAGCCTCAACAAACCGTCCACGCCGCCGCTGGACAGCGGCTATCAGATCGGCGTGATCAGCGACAGCTTCTATGTGCACTGGGGCCTGGTGGCGGGCATCGTCGCCTGCGTGCTGGCCTGGGTACTGGTGCGCTACAGCGTCATCGGCTTCGCCCTGCGCGTGGTGGGCGGCACCCCGCGCACGCCGCGCATGCTGGGCCTGCCGGTGGACCGGCTGGTGCTGCTCACCTGCGTGCTGGGCGGCGCCGCCGCCGGCCTGGCGGGCATGTTCGAAGTGAGCGCGGTGCAGGGCAGCGCCAACACCGCGCTGATCTCCGGCTACGGCACCGCCGGCATCCTGGTGGCCTTCGCCGCCCGCCACAATCCGCTCGCCATCATCGCCTGCGCGATCCTGCTGGGCGGCCTGGAAGCCAGTGGCGGCCTGCTGCAACGGCGCCTGGGTTTGCCCGACGCCACCACCCTGATTCTGCAGGGCATGCTGTTCATCAACCTGCTGGCCTGGGAAACCCTGACCCGCCGCACCGGCGACTGGCGCCTGTGGCTGCGCGGGCACTGGATCGCGGCGCCGCGCGCCGGGCTCGAGGAGAAAGGAGAAACCAGCCATGGTTGAGTCCGATCTGTCGATTTTTCTGCTGGCGCTGCTGGCCGGCGCCATCCGCGTGGGCACGCCGTTTCTGTTCGTCAGCCTGGGGGAATGCCTCACCGAAAAGGGCGGGCGCATCAACCTGGGCCTGGAAGGCATTCTGGTCACCGGCGCCATGACCGGCTACGCGGTGTCCTATCTGTCCGGCTCACCGTGGCTGGGCGTGCTCGCCGCCGGTGGCGCCGGCCTGTGCCTGGGGCTGGTGCACGGCGTGATCTGCTCGCTGCCCCGGGTCAACGACATCGCCTTCGGTATTGCCCTGATTCTGTTCGGCACCGGCCTGGCGTTTTTCCTGGGCAAGGATTTCATTCAACCCAGCGCGCCCATGCTGCCGTCCATTCCTCTGGGTGGCTGGAGCGACGACACCCGGGTGCGCTCGGCGCTCAACGTCAATGTGCTGTTCTTCATCGGCGTGGCGCTGGCGTTCGTGCTGCATTGGGGCCTGCGCGGTACCCGCTGGGGCCTGGTGCTGCGGCTGGTGGGCGACCACGAGGATTCCGCCCAGGCGCTCGGCTACCGGGCCGCCGGGGTGCGCATCGTGGCCACCGGCGTGGGCGGCTTCCTGGCCGGCGTGGGCGGTGCCTATTTGTCGCTGTACTACCCGGGCAGCTGGAACGAGGGCCTGTCCAGCGGCCAGGGCCTGATGGCGGTGGCGCTGGTGATCTTCGCCCGCTGGCAACCGATCAACTGCCTGTGGGCGGCGTTGCTGTTCGGCGCCGCCGGCGCCGTGGGCCCGGCCCTGCAGGCCATCGGCATTGGCTGGGGCTACTACCTGTTCAACGCCATTCCCTATGTGCTGACCCTGGCGGTGATGGTGATCACCTGCCGGCCGGACCGAACCCTCAGCGGCGCGCCCGGCGAACTCAGCCTGAACCGATAACCCGACGAGAGAAGGTATTCCCATGTCCAGCGGACTCTCCGGTTTGAACAAAACCCCCAACGGCGTGGTAATGGGGCTGGCGCAACTGGCGCTGCCCGATCCGCGCACCCGCGATCAACTCTGGCAACAGACGCAACGCGTCATCGAGATGATCGGCAAGGCCCGGCGTTCCATGCCGGAGATGGACCTGATTGTGTTTCCGGAATATTCCCTGCACGGCCTGTCCATGGACACCTCGCCGGACATCATGTGCGACCTGGACGGCCCGGAAGTGGCGGCGCTAAAGCAGGCCTGCGTCGATCACAAAATCTGGGGCTGCTTCTCGATCATGGAGGCCAACCCCAACGGCAACCCGTTCAATTCCGGTCTGATCATCGACGACACCGGCGCGCTGAAACTCTACTACCGCAAGATGCACCCCTGGGTGCCGGTGGAACCCTGGGAGCCCGGCGACCAGGGCATTCCGGTGTGCGAAGGGCCCAACCGTTCCACCCTGGCGCTGATCATCTGCCACGACGGGATGTTCCCGGAGATGGCCCGGGAGTGTGCCTACAAGGGCGCCGAGATCATGATCCGCACCGCCGGCTACACGGCGCCGATCCGCCACTCCTGGAAGATCACCAACCAGACCAACGCCTTCACCAACCTGATGCAAACCGCCAGCGTCTGCATGTGCGGCTCCGACGGCACCTTCGATTCCATGGGCGAGGCCATGTTCGTCGATTTCGACGGTGTGCCCCTGGTGGAAGGCGGCGGCCGCGCCGACGAAATCGTCTGCTGCGAGCTGCGCCCGGACCTGGTGCGCGAAGCCCGCGAGCACTGGGGCGTGGAGAACAACATCTACCAGTTCGGCCATCGCGGCTACGTGGCGGTGAAAGGCGGCGCCGGCGATTGCCCCTACACCTATATGCAGGACCTGGCGGCGGGCCGGTACCGGCTGCCCTGGGAAGACAAGGTGAAACACACCGACGGCCGCGCCTTTGGTTTCGAGCCGCCGGAACGGACCTACAAGCCGGGAGGCCACTGATATGAGCGAGCACTTCATCTCCGCCGATCCCTACCCCTGGCCGTACAACGGCGATCTGCGCCCGGACAACACGGCGCTGATCGTCATCGACATGCAGACCGACTTCTGCGGCAAGGGCGGATACGTGGACAGCATGGGCTACGACCTGTCCCTGACCCGGGCGCCCATCGAACCGATCAAAAGCGTGCTGGCGGCCCTGCGCGAACGGGGCTTCATGATCATCCATACCCGCGAAGGGCACCGCCCGGATCTGGCCGACCTGCCCGCCAATAAACGCTGGCGCTCGCAACGGATCGGCGCCGGCATCGGCGACGCCGGCCCCTGCGGCCGCATCCTGGTACGCGGCGAACCGGGCTGGGACATCATTCCGGAGCTGGCGCCCCTGGACGGCGAGGTGATCATCGACAAGCCCGGCAAGGGCTCGTTCTGCGCCACCGACCTGGAGCTGATTCTGAACACCCGGGGCATCGACAACATTATTCTCACCGGCATCACCACGGACGTGTGCGTGCACACCACCATGCGCGAAGCCAACGACCGGGGCTTCGAATGCCTGCTGCTGGAGGACTGCTGCGGCGCCACCGATCAAGGCAACCACGACGCCGCCATCAAGATGGTGAAAATGCAGGGCGGCGTGTTCGGCAGCGTGTCCGATTCCAAGGCCCTGCTGGACGGCCTGGGAGCACTGTGACCATGCGTGCCCTGAAGCTGGAAACCATCGGCGCCAGCAAGACCTTCGGCACCTTCCGGGCCCTGGACAAGGTGTCCCTGACGGTGCGCGCCGGCACCGTGCACGCCCTGCTGGGCGAGAACGGCGCCGGCAAGAGCACCCTGGTGAAGGGACTGGTGGGCTACTCGCCCCTGGATGAGGGCAACATCCTGGTGGACGACCGGGAGTACGCCGTGCGTTTGCCCCGGGACGCCCACGGCCTGGGCATCGGCATGGTGTACCAGCATTTCACCGTGGCCCCCGGGCTCACCGTGGCGGAGAACCTGGTGCTGGCCCGGGGCGATTTGCCGGCGCGCATTCACTGGAAGGCGGAGCGCGAGCGGCTGCGCGCCTTCATGGACAGGATGCCCTTCAAGCTGGACCCGGACCGACCGGTGGCGGCCCTGGCCGCCGGCGAAAAACAGAAGCTGGAAATCCTCAAGCAGCTGTATCTGGACCGGCGTCTGATCATTCTCGACGAACCCACTTCGGTGCTCACCCCTCAGGAAGCGGATGAAGTCTTGGGGCTGATGCGCGATCTGGCCCACGACGGCCAGGTGTCGGTGCTGATGATCACCCATAAATTCCGCGAGGTAACCGCCTTCGCCGACGACGTCACCGTGCTGCGCAAGGGTGCCCTGGTGGGCAGCTGCAAAGTGGCGGACACCAGCCCGGAGGCGCTGGCGGAATGGATGATGGGGCGCAGCGACGACCGCACCGTGGCCGGCGAACGGCCGCCGGTGGACCCGGATCGCGGGCCGGCCCTGGAAGTGGCCGGCCTGGAAGTGAACAACGACAAGGGCGTGCGCGCGGTGCACGGTGCCTCCTTCGTGGTGCGGCCCGGCGAGATCCTGGGCGTGGCCGGCATCTCCGGCAACGGCCAGCGGGAACTCACCGAGGCCCTGCTGGGCCAGCGCAAACGGGAAGCCGGCGCGGTGCGCGTGCACGGCGAGCCCTACCATGCCAGCCGCCGGGAAATGCTTGACCGGGGCGTGCACAGCCTGCCCGAGGAGCCGCTGCGCAACGCCAGCGTGGCGAGCATGTCGGTGGCGGAGAACCTGGCCCTGCGCAGCTTCGACCAGGCGCCCATCCGCCGCCAGGGCTGGCGGGTCAGCCGCCGGGTGATCCGCGAGCAGGCGCGTGGCCTGATCGAGCGTTTCCAGGTCACGCCGCCGGACCCGGATCGGCCCATCGGCACCCTCTCCGGCGGCAACGTGCAGCGCGCGGTGCTGGCCCGGGAGCTCACCGAGGAGGTGCGCGTGCTGATCGTGTCCAACCCGGTGTTCGGTCTCGACTTCGCCTCCGTGGCGATGATCCACCAGCGGCTGATGGACGCCCGCAACCGGGGCGCCGCCGTGCTGCTGCTCAGCGAGGACCTGGACGAACTGCTGGAGCTGGCGGACCGCATCCTCGTGATCCACGACGGCGAGCTGGTGTTCGAGACCCCGGCGGGCCGGGCCGACCGCGCCGAGCTGGGCGCGCATATGGCCGGCGGCGGCGAGCGGGAGGCGTCATGATCCAGGTGCGGGCGCGCCCCGGCGTTTACCGGTTCGAGCCGGCCACCACCGCCCTGGTGGTGATCGACATGCAGCGGGATTTTCTCGACCCGGGCGGCTTTGGCGCCGCCCTGGGCAACGACGTCACGCCCCTGCGCGCCATCATTCCGGCGGTGGCGGAGCTGCTGGCGCTGGCGCGCCGTCATGGCCTCACCGTGATTCACACCCGCGAATCCCACGCCCCGGACCTGTCCGATTGCCCGCCGGCCAAACACCAGCAGGGCAAGCCCGGCCTGCGCATCGGCGACCCGGGGCCCATGGGCCGGATTCTGATTCGCGGTGAACCCGGCAATCAGATCGTGCCGGAGCTGGCGCCGCTGGACGGCGAATGGGTGATCGACAAGCCGGGCAAGGGCATGTTCTACGCCACCGGCCTGGACTGGCGGCTGCGCGAGGCCGGCATCGAGACCCTGCTGTTCGCCGGCGTCACCACCGAAGTGTGCGTGCAGACCAGCATGCGCGAGGCCTGTGACCGGGGTTATCGCGGCCTGCTGATCGAGGACGCCACGGAAAGTTATTTCCCCGAATTCAAACGGGCCACCCTGGAAATGGTCGTGGCCCAGGGCGGCATCGTCGGCCAGGTGGCCGGCCTGGCCGCCCTGGACGCGGCCCTGACACAGGCCACGAAAGAGGAATCCTGATATGACGGCTTCACCGGAAATCAACCGGCCCCGGGCGGTGGCGGAAGTACGCACCGCCTTCGAGGACTACGAGCGGGCGCTGCTGGACAACAATCTGGCGGTGCTGGACGGCTACTTCTGGGACCACGCCGCCACGGTGCGCTACGGCGTGGCGGAAAACCTGCACGGCGGCGAGGAGATTGCCCGCTACCGGCGCCAGTGCCAGCCGGTGGGCCCGGGCCGCAAGCTGTTCAACACCGTGATCACCACCTTCGGCGATGACTACGCCACGGTCAGTACCCAATTCCGTGACGGCGTCACCGAGCGGGTGGGGCGGCAGATGCAGACCTGGGTGCGGTTCGAGGACGGCTGGAAGGTGGTGGCCGCCCATGTGAGCGTGGACCTGAGCACGCTCTGATCCGGCGGCGGCGCGTTCAAATCAGCGCTGTAATACTATAACATCGGCGTCTTCGTCGTCCGTCACCCGCCCTTGGGGGAACGCCATGTCCCGTTCGCCGCTGTCCTGGCCGTCCGTCCTGTTGCCGCCGCTGTTGATCGCCCTGTCCGTGGCGTTCTGGTGGCGCTATCCCCCGCGCCCGGAACCGCCGCCGATGAGCGACCAGGCGCTGCTGCGGCTGGCCGCCGACACCGACTTCCACAACCTGGAACCGACGCCGGCGCCGCTGCCCTGGGAGCACTACACCATTCAGCAGGGCGATCTGCTGACCCATCTGTGGAAGGAACAATGGCAACTGCCCACGGCCACTCTCTACCGGCTTATCGAGGACGCCGATCAGGGCCAGCGGCTCAACCGTCTGCGCCCGGGCCAGCACCTGGAATGGCGCGCCGACAGTGATGGCCGCCTGTTGGCTCTGCGGCTCTGGGAGAGCGATGCCGAGGGTTACCAATGGGATCTGGACGGCGACGCCATCCACGGCCAGGTGCTGGAAAAAGAGCGGGCCAGCCACCGGGTGCGCGTGGCCGGCATCGTTCGGACGTCCCTGGCCGCCGCCCTGGCCGGCCAGCCGGCCCTCGCCGGCGCCGCGGGTTCGGTGAGCGCCCAGCTCGCCGAGCTGCTGCCGTTGTCCCGCCAGGCCCGCCGTGGCGACCATTTCTCCCTGCTGGTGGACGTGGAACGGCTGGACGGCGGCGAGCGCGCCTACTCCGCCAAGCTGATGGGCTTCGATTACCAAGGCGCCCGTCTGCAAGCCAGTGCCGCCCGCTTCGACGACGACCGCTTCTACCGGCCCGATGGCACCAGCCTGCTGCCCAGCTTCTGGCGTCATCCGTTCGCCGAATCGCACCACTACCGCATCAGTTCACCATTCAACCTGCATCGCCACCACCCGATTACCGGTCGCATCAGCCCCCATTACGGCACCGACTTCGCCATGCCCACCGGCTCGCCGGTGGCGGCCCCGGCGGACGGCGTGGTGCGCCGCGTCACCCATGGGCTGCTGGCCGGCAACTATGTGGTGCTGGACCACGGCAACGGCTACCGCACCCGCTACATGCACCTGAGCAAGGTGCGCGTACACCCCGGCGACACCGTCCGCCAGGGCCAGGTGATCGCCCTGAGCGGCAACACCGGCCGCAGCACCGGGCCGCACCTGCACTATGAACTGCGCATGAACGGCCGGCCGGTGAACGCCATGAAGGTGCCGCTGCCCACCAAGGGGCAACTGGCCAGCGACGAGCTGACCCGGTTCCGCAATCAATATGCCGCCTACTTCGACTTCCCCGCCGACGCCAACGACGGCACCGAAGTGGCCCACCGCGACCCGGAGCAATAACCCCGCGTTGGGTGGCGTTTAAAGGTAGAAGGGCTTTTGTAGGAGCGGCTTTAGCCGCGATGGCTCCCAGGCTGATCGCGGCTAAAGCGGAGCGCCGCTCGGCCGCTCCTACGGCGGGGGCGGTTCGATGGCGTCGGCTGCCGCCTGTCTTGAGATAATGTTTATTGAATGGCGAAGTCGCGGATTGCCTGGCGACTGTCATGGTCCTGATCGAGAACAATCTCGGCGTATTGGGCAAGGTCTTCCTGAACTTCCTGGAAAGCGAAGTGCCGCTTCTTGGCATCCGTGCTATCGCCGGGGCGGGGCCCCTGGATAGCGAAGAGCACTTTTTCGGGCTTCAGACCAAAGTGTTCGAGGCGCTTTAGTTTAACGCTCCACCGGTCGGCATGGTCATAGATAGCGTTCGGTGTTTTCAGGCCGAGATAAAGAGGCTTGATGGCCTTGGCCGCTCTGTCATTGATCATCTGAACGAGCGGAAACTGAACGCTGTATACGTCGGTGCCCAACTTTCTTGTCTTGAACGGTGCCGGGAGATTCAGGCCCTTAAGGCTTTCTCTGACCTTTTTCTCCAGCCGTGCCTCGTAATTGGCATCTTTTGCAAAACCGTGGCGAACGTAATGTTCGAACAGCGCGTCCAGTTCCGCTTTGGGGTCTTCGGTGAGCACGACCCTTGGAGCACCAAAGCGCAGAATCGTTTCTCGCGGATGGATCAGCCCTTCGAAAGCCGCCATCAGGTCGCGTTGGCCGCCGCCGGTGACCAGATCCCGGACGCGCTCCATTTCCCGGGCCAGATTGGCGGTGGCGAAACGGTAAAGCTTCACATCCAGGTTCTGGAAGAAAGCGGTGTACCTGGACGTTCTCCTGGTTTCCAGACGAAAATCGAGCAACCCGGTCTTTTCGCAAACGAGCAGCATGCCGACGTTGGCGAACTCGCCGGTTTCCGGGTAGGGCTGAAACTGAATAACGCTGTACTTGCAGGCGAAGCGCTTCATGGTATATTCCAAAAACTTCTATTCAGGCAATTTTCTAATGCCTCTTTGCAGGGTCGCGGAGCGAAATTGCCCGGTACCGTAGCGTCGCTATCGTACCATTTCCATTCTGGCGGCGCCGTATCGAACGCCTCGTCAAAGATTGGCAGGTGCCGCTCAAAACACTCCCGAAAAAACTCTCTTTCAATGTAGTCGGAGAACAGGTTGCGGGCTTCATCCTTAAAAATGTGGTTCGCCAGGAAGTCCTCCGGATCAAAATCGGTGTCGAAGGCATTATTGTGGTCGAATACCACCAGTGACTCCTGATCGAATAACAGATTGGGATTGTGAAGGGTGCGGTCCGAGTTTCGAATCCACCAGTCAAAAGCCACCACTCGTCGTTGAAGAGCAGCGGGGACTTGGTTGACTGATGCCGGTTCGAGCCAAAGGGCGCGTGGTACTTTCCTGGAGCCGAAGGCCGGCCCACTGCCGATTGGGGCAAGATCGGGGGACAGCGCCTCGACCAGTTCCGGATCCAATTCGACGATGCGAAATTCAGGAATGGGCAGCGCCAGGGCGGTTGCCAGGTGCGCGCATATCCATTCCTTGTACATGCTGTCCGGCGTGGTATTCCGTCCCTTCACATAATAAAAGTCATTATCGACGCCGCGGCACAGGAAAGGGCGACTGAATCCCTGGTCGGCGGGCTTTATGACTTCTTTTATCTGAACTCGGTCCACGGGCCACCTGATTGGTTCTCCCTGCTCCATACCCGGCTTCCGCCGAAGGTGATCCTGAATCGTACTATGAGCGGAGTATCCGGAACACCGGTGGTGCTTGCGGTTCGGGCCTGCTCACACTACTTGCCTCGCACCTGTTGGGGCTATAAATCCACCCATCAAGGCACGAGGAGAGAAGTTTGGTGGCTCCGAATGAACGACGAGTAACGCGGAGGGGTGGATTTATAGCCGCAACCCGAAGGGCTGGCGCCCTTTTGGCCTCCAGCGTCGTTGTCGGTCGCGCGCTCCCTCCGCCTGGCTGGAGGTCCAAAATGACACCCAGCAGGCGCGATGCAAGTAGTGTGAACAGGCCCTAGGCCAGCAGGCGCGCCATGGCCTGGAGCCAGGCGGCGGTGCTGGCGGGGTCGCGGCCCGGGGCGCCGGCGGCGTGGCCCAGGTCCGAGTCCAGGACTTCCAGGGTGGCGCCGGGGATCAGCCCGGCTTCGTGGCGGGCGTCGTCCACGGTGAAATAGAGGTCGGTGCGCGACGGCAGGATCAGGGCCCGGGCGCGGATCGCGCCCAGGGCGGTGGCCAGGTCGCCATCGCCCGGGTCCGCCGCTTCCCAGGCGGCGAGTACCGCCAGCAGGTCGTTGGCGTCCTGGGCCAGATGGTCCTCTTCCCAGAAACGCAGCAGCGCCTCGATGCTGTCGAAGCCCAACCGCCGGTACAGGCCGCGCCGGAAGAACGCCTGGCTGTAGGCCCAGCCGGCGTAGACCCGGGCGAAGGCGCGCAGGCCGGCCTCCGGTGGTTGTTGGTAGTCGCCGCCATTAAAGGTGGCGTCCGCTTGCAGGGCGGCGCGCACGCCGTCCAGGAACACCCGGTTGTGCGGCCAGCAGCGGGCGGTGGCGCACACCGGCAGCAGGCGCCGGACCCGCTCGGGGTGATGAATCGCCCATTGATAGGACTGCATGCCGCCCATGGACCAGCCGGTGGCCAGGGCGATTTCCGCCGGGCCGAACCAGGCTTCCAGGGCGGCGGCCTGGGCGGCCACGTTGTCCTCCAGGGCCACCAACGGGAAGCGGTGGCCGCGCTGGGAAGGATGGGCGTTGCTGGGTGAAGTGGCGACGCCGTTACCGAACAGGTCGAACAGCACCACGCAGTAATCGCCGTCGGCCAGGGGGCTGCCCGCACCAACAAGGGGCAGGCTGCCCCGGGCGGTGCCCCCGTAGTAGCAGGGAATCAGCACCAGATTGTCGCGCCGGGCATTGAGGGTGCCGGCCTGCAGAGCGGTGAGGCGGGCGTCGCGCAGCACGCCGCCGCTTTTCAGGGGCCAGTCGCCCAGTTGGATGTGCCGTTCGATCACTGTCACGGGTGGGTCTCCGGATTATATATACAAGCTGGCATGTATATTGAATGCAAGGCCTGTACCTATTTTCCGCGCGGTAACGTCTGGAGAGACATGATGAACGCCAAAGCCAACGGCCCCTCCGCGGCCTCCGCCCCGAACGCCGACGATCTGGCCCGGGATCTGCTCGACAAGGGCGCCAAGTACGCCATGGCCAGCTACGTGGACATCCACGGCGTGGTGAAGGGCAAGTTCGTGCCCCTTGCCCACCTGGATCGCATGTTGAGCGGTTCCGAGCTGTACACCGGCGCCGCCCTGGACGGCGTGCCCCAGGACATCAACGACGACGAAGTGGCGGCCATGCCGGACCCGGCCACCGCCACGCCGTGCACCTGGAATCCGGAGCTGGTGTGGTTCGCCAGCGACCTGCACCTTAACGGCCAGCCGTTCCAGGCCTGCTCGCGCGGCATTCTCAAGCGTCAGCTCGAAGCGGCGGCGGAACTGGGGCTGGGCTTCAATCTGGGCATCGAAACCGAATTCTTCCTGTTCCGCGATACCGAAGACGGCGGCTTCGCGCCGGTCAGTGACCGGGACGATCTGGACAAACCCTGCTATGACCCGCGCCCGCTGATGGACAACCTGCCCATCGTCGGTGAAATCGTGGAAGCCATGAACGCCCAGGGCTGGGACGTGTATTCCTTCGACCACGAGGACGCCAACGGCCAGTTCGAAACCGACTTCATGTACACCGATGCGCTGAACATGGCGGACCGGCTGGTGTTCTTCCGCATGATGGCCAACGAGATCGCCCGCAAGCACGGCGCCTTCGCCAGCTTCATGGCCAAGCCGTTCGCCGACCGCACCGGCAGCGGCGCGCACTTCAATATGTCCCTGGCGGATCTGGAGACCGGCCGCAACCTGTTCGAGGCGGACGGCGACGACCCCCACGGTTGTGGCGTCTCGCCGCTGGCTTACCATTTCATTGCCGGGGTGCTGAAACACGCCCGTGCCATCTGCGCGGTGATCGCGCCCACGGTGAACAGCTACAAGCGGCTGGTACAGCGCGGCGCCATGTCCGGCTCCACTTGGGCACCGGTGTACTGCTGCTACGGCAACAACAACCGCACCAACATGCTGCGCATTCCCTCACAGGGCGGCCGCGTGGAATGCCGCGCCCCGGACATCGGCGGCAACCCCTACCTGGGCGCGGCCCTGATGCTCGCCGCCGGCCTGGAAGGTATTCGCGAGAAGCTGGAACCCGGCACTCCACACCGGGAGAACATGAACGACTACAGCCGCGCGGAAATTCGCGGAATGGGCATCGAGATGTTGCCGCGCACCCTGGGTGAAGCGGTGGACGCCTTCGAGGCGGACCCGCTGGCCCGGGAAGTATTTGGCGATTTGATGTTCGACACCTTCGTGGATTTCAAACGGGATGAATGGGAGCAGTACCACAACCAGGTTTCCGAGTGGGAAGTGCGCCGTTACCTGAAGATGTTCTGAACCACGCCTCGCCCGGTGAGCGCTTGGCGGTAATCGCCGGGCGCTTTACCCTTTCTTGTTGAATCCCCACCGCCGGTACGGAGCCTGATTGCCCGAATGAGACGCACCAAGGAAGAAGCCGAACAAACCCGGCTCAAGATTCTCGATGCCGCGTTGGTGTTGTTCAGCCGCAACGGCTACACCAACACCACCCTGGCCAACATCGCCACCCAGGCGGGCTTCAGCCGGGGGCCGATCTACTGGCATTTCAAGAACAAGGACGAACTGTTCGAAGCGGTGTTGCTGCTGTCCCAGGGGCCCTTGCTGGCGCTCACCAAGGAAACACGCCACGCCGAGGGCCCGCCGCTGGAAGTGCTGCGCGCCTTCGCCGACCGCTGGCTGCGTCTGCTAGTGGAGGACACCCGCTACCGCCAGTCCTTCGAGATTTTTCTCAATAAAACCGAGCTTACCAACAACCTGGATCACACCCTGCGCCGCGAGCGCAAACTGACCCGGGACCTGGTGTCGGTGCTCGCCGGGCAGGTGGAACGGGCCCAGCAGGACGGCGATATTCCCCGCCGCCACGGTGCCCAGGAGCTGGGGCTGCTGTGCTACACCCACCTGATGGGGGTGATGCAGACCTGGTTGTTCTCACCGCGTTTGTTCAGCCTGGAAGAAGAGATTCCATTCTTCACCGAGCGGTTGATTGAGTTGTTGAAGCTTTAGCCGCGATCCGCCGCTTCCGCCACCGGGCTCGCCCGGGTAGTGCCTTCCTCGCTCATCAGCCGCCGGATGTGCATGTCCAGCCGCCGGTATTGCGGATGGTCGAGCAAGGCTTCGCGGTCCCCGGCGGGCACCTCCTTCTTGAAATCCGGCCGGATCACTTCCCGCAACCGGCCCGGATGGCTGGACAGGAAGAACACCACGTCGCCCAGGTAGAGCGCTTCCTCGATGTCGTGGGAGACCAGCAGCACCGTGGTGCGCTCCTTGCGCACGATACCCAGCAGCAGTTCCTGCATCTGCCAGCGGGTCTCCGGGTCCAGGGCGCCAAACGGTTCGTCCATGAGCAGCAGCTCCGGATGGTTGGCCAGGGTACGGGCGATGGCCACCCGCTGGCGCATGCCGCCGGACAGTTCATGGGGGTAGGCGTCGGCCACGTCCTCCAGGCGCACCGCCTGGATGAAATGCTCCACCGCGCCTTCACGCAGGCTGGAGCTGTCGCCGGTGATCTTCAGCCCGTAGGCCACGTTCTGACGTACCGTCAGCCACGGAAAGGACGTGTAGCTCTGGAACACCATGCCGCGGTCCCGGCCGGGGCCGGTGACCGGCCGGCCGTTCAGGGACAGGGCGCCGGTGGTGGGCTCCTCCAGCCCCGCCACCATGCGCAGCAGGGTGGACTTGCCGCAGCCGGACGGGCCCAGCAGCACGCCCACGCGGCCCGGCGGCAGGTGCAGGGACACGCCCTCCAGGGCCACCCGGGGATCGCGGCCGCCGGCGCGGAAGGTCTTGCCGGCGTTTTCGATGATCAAGCCGGAACCGTTGTGCATGGCGGGTCCTCCGTCGGTCGACATATCAGTCGGTGGTGATGGCTTTCAGCGGCGCCAGGTTAACGCCGGCTTCCATGGGATGGCGCTCGTCCACCAGGCCGAACTTGAGCCACCAGTCGGTGGTGGTTTCCCAGTGCTGGCCGATCTGGCCGTTGCTCAGCCCCAGGGGCAGCTCGCCGGGCGCCACGCCCATGAAGCGGCCGGCCTCGGCGGCGTTGAACACCCAGATGCCGCCCTTGTGGATCTTGCCGTCCTTGCCGATCACTTTTTCCACGTCGGCCAGGGGAAAGCCCAGATGCTTGGCGATGATCTTGTTGCCCTCGGCGGGGTGTTCCTTCCACCAGGCCACCGCCTTGAAGTAGGCGTCCAGGGTCTTGGCGGCCACCTCCGGGCGTTCCTTCAGGAAGGCGTCGCTCATGTACATGGCGTCGCCGAGCAGGGCGGTTTCGATCCAGTCCCCTTCCGAGGAGGTGGCGGCGACGGTGGCGTCCGGCAGTGCGTCCATGGCGTGGGAGCCAAAGGGTTCCCAGAATTCCGCGGCGGCCACGTTGCCGCCCACCAGGGCGCCCACGGCGTCGTCCATGATCAGGTTGGTGTACTCCACCTCATCGAAGCCGACGCCGTTCTGCTCCAGCCAGATGCCCATGAAGATCTGCGTCAGGCCGCCCACCAGCACCGCCACGGATTCCCCTTTCAGGTCCTGCGCGCTTTCGATGCCCGGGGCCAGCACGATCTTGTCGGTGCCGTAGGAGGGGTTGGTGTAGGTGACCATCTTGATGGGCACCTCCTTGTCCGCCGCGATGGGGCCGTACTCGGCGGTGCTGGAGGTGACGTCCAGGCCACCGGAGGTCATCAGGGAAAAACTTTCGTAGGGGTCCTCGATGACGCTGATTTCCAGATCCAGGTCCGGCGCCAGGTTCTTCTCCTGGGCGATGAACCAGAACCCGTAACCGGGCCAGGAGAACAGGGACAGGCGCACCGGCTCGGCGGCGCGGGCGCCCAGGGAAACCAGGCACAGCGAAGTGGTCAGTAACAGCAGCTTGATCAGTCGCATGATGAAAAGCCTCTTGGCAAGGGAAAGCGGATCAGCGCTGGTGCTCCCCGCGCAGGTACGGGAAGCGCCAGCGATAAACGAGACGGAACAGGGCGTCGAAGGCCAGGCCCAGCAAACCGATGGTGACGATGCCCGCCATGATGTCGTCCACGTGCACGAAGCGCTTGGCGCGCATCATCATGGCGCCGATGCCGTCGGTGGCGGCGACGATCTCGGCGATCACCAGATAGGTCCAGCTCACCGCCAGCATTTGCCGGCAGGTGTCCAGGTAACCGGGCAGGGAATGGCGGAATACCACGGTCCACAGCACCACCCGGCGGCCGCCGCCCAGGGTCTTGGCGGTTTCGATGAAGGCCGCCGGCACCTGGCGGGTGACGTCGGCGAGCATGATCGCCAGGAAGAACACCACGCCGATCAGCAGCAGGGCGATCTTCTGGCTGTCGCCGGTGCCCAGCCACATCAGCAGAAGTGGAATGAACGCCGGCGCCGGCAGGTAACGGAAGGCGCCCAGTAGCGGATTGAGCAGGCCGTCGATGCGGGCGAAGGCGCCCATTAGCAAACCCAGGGGCAGGGCGATGGCCACCGCCAGGGAAAAGCTGATCAGGATGCGGCGGATGCTGGACAGCACGTCGCCGAGAAAACCCTGCTCCACGAACAGATCGGTGAGCGCGCGCATCACCGCCACCGGGCCGGGAAACAGCCGCTCGGACGCGAGCCCGGCGTGGGCGGCCAGGTACCAGCCGAACACGAACAGCAGCCAGCCGGTGAGCCCCAGCAGCACGCGGCGGCGCCAGTCCAGATGCTGGCCGAAATCCAGCCAGCGGCGCTTCAGGGCCGGCACCGGCGGCCGGGCCGGGGCGTCGCCGGTGGTGATGGAATCCCGTAATGACGCGGTCATCGCCAGCCTCCTCAGAATGCGGTCAGGAAACTCAGGCCGTACACCGGCACGGCGCTGCCTTCGCGAATCGCCCGGGTGGCTTCCACCTGGCCGTAGGTCTCCGCGTGGATGCCGTCCAGACGATGGCGGTGGTAGCTGCGCAGCTGATCCTTGAACGGCAGCGTCTGGGCGAAGTCGTCGCCGTACAGTTCACGGTGCGCCGCCGGCAGCTTGTACCAGGGCAGGGTGGGCTTGGTGTGGTGCGCGTTGTGGTAGCAGAAATTCAGCACCAGCAGGTTGAGCACCGGCCAGCGCCGCGAGATCGGGTTGGTGTAGGTGTTGCTTTCCTCGTACTCCCGGTCGCCCTTGTGCGGCAGCGGTGCTTCCTTGTCGTTGAGCGTGGCGATGATGTCGTAGTTGTGCTGAAAGGCATCGAAAAAACGCAGCACCGTAAGCAGCAACGCATAGGCCACGAAGTACAGCAGCACCGCCTTCAGGCTCCACACCGCCAGGGCGGCGAGCAGGGTGAGGCGGACCAGCAGCACGGCGGCGGTGCGCTTGCGCTGCGCCGGGTCGCCGTAGCCGATAAAGGGCGCCACCATCAGCACCGCGTGCATCAGGTAATCCACCGCCGGCACATAGGCCCATTCCAGGGCGAACACCAGCTTCTCGGTGCGCGGGTGGGCTTTCAGCCAGGCGCGGTAATCGAAGGCGATGGTGTCGGCGTTGTCCACGTGGTGGCGCAGATGCTTGTAGCGCAGATCCTCGTAGGTGCCGTAGCAGCCGCCGGCGACCCAGTTCAGCGCCTTGCCCAGGCGGGTGTTGTAGGCGGTGTTCTTGAACAGGGCGTTGTGGGCGCAGTCGTGAATCAGATAGGCGGCCACCACCATGCCGTGGGCGCAGGCCAGCACGCCCAGGGCGGGCAGCAGCCAGCCCGGCCGGGCCATCAACAGCCAGCCGCCCACATAGGTGACCAGGATGTAGGCCAGCGCCGCCGCGTTCGGCGCCAGGCCGTCCGGGTGGCGCAGGGTGGACTTGATCGTAGCCATGGGAAACCTCCTCAAACCGCCTGGCGTTTCAGGTCATGGGGCACGGACCACTGCTGGAAATGCCGGCGCTCGCAGTCGGCGATCCAGCGGTTCAGGTCCCACAGATCGGCGATCGGCGCGCCGGTGAACGGCAGGGTGTGCAGGTAGCCGTCCGGGCCGAACTCCGGGGTCATGGTGGTGGTGCTCAGGCCGCGCCGGCGCTGGGACGACCACACCGCTTCCCAGCAGCGCTGGTGGGCGGCCAGGGCGCCGGCGAATTCCGGCGCGCCGGGGTGCGGCACCTGGGGCCCCTGGTCGTAGCCCACCCGGCTGTGCACATGCAGGGCCTGCTCGGCGACCCGCTCGATGCTGTCCCACTCGCTGTCCGGCAGGCGCTCGCACACCACCGCCCAGTGGCTGAAGTCGCAGGTCACCGCCAGCTGCGGCACGCGCTCCAGAATCGCCACCGTGTTCCAGGGGCAGAAAAAGCTGCGCCCGCGATGGGTTTCGAAGCTGGCGGTGACGCCCAGGCCGGTGGCGATGTCCTGGGCCTCGGAGAAGAAGCGCACGCTGTCGTCGATGGACCAGGCATCGCAGCCACCCATTACGTTGGCGAACTCGGCGCCCAATTCTCGGCCGGCGGCCAGTTGTGCCTCGAAATCCGCCAGGTGCTCTTCCACCGTGGCCTGGCGGCGCGGCACATAGCTGCCGGCGGTGCAGATTTCCTGAATCCAGCGCAGGTTGTACGCGGCCAGGGCGCGGCCCAGGGCCTCGCGTTCGCCGTCGTCCGTTGGCAGGGGCGCCTCCAGGCCCTGGAAGCCGGCGTCCACCGCCAGCCGCGCCGCGTCGGCGGCGTCGCCCGGATGTCCCCACAGGGTTTTGAAATGGCTCAGTTGCATGACGCCTCCCGTCATCGTGGTGCCTGGGATGGGCGGAACCGGAGGGCGGGACACGCCGGCGCGGTTCTGTCCGTGGTTATACATGTCTAAGCAGCATTTGTGCCAAAAATCGGGCGGCTAAAGAATGAGCGTAGCTTTTTGATTTGTAAGGAGGTTTAGGGGTTGGGAGGGAGGGGGTGGTTGGGGTTGGGCTGCACGCATAGGGAGCGGGGCGCACCAGGAGGTTTCAGGGGGGGGGGCGATTGGTCGGGGTTAGCGGAGCAAGGGCGGACGGGCTTCGCGCCGGGGTGGGCGTTGCGGCCGGACGCCCTGCCCGAGAGTGTTGCCCATCCGGTTACGCAGGGTGGAACGGCTGAATTGTCCGCTGCGGTTGGGCGACTGGTGAATCACCGATTCGGCGTTCAGCCGTGGTCGGTTCCGGACCTGCTCGCCTGCATGGCTCGGCGCCATTTTTTCCTGGTAACACTCATAGGGCAGGGCGCGCTGGCCGTTCACTTCCACGGTGATGCAGGGCGGCGCGTCGTCGTTTCCACCGCCATCATTCGGGGCGGCCCCGGCCGGCGTGGCCAGCAGGGCGATGCCCGCCAGTGCCGTCGCCAGGCACCGCGGACCCATGGGGTCGTGGTGTGCCGCCATCCTGCTTCATTCCTTCCTGTTCCGGGTCCGGCCTACCTTGCCGCCATCCCGGTGGCGCCACAATGTCGGGCCACGCAAGCCGGATGAATTTTTTATGAAATGAATACGGTTTCGCCACGCTGAAACAGTCTTGTTCTCTGTTGATCGGAGCATTCCATTTATAAAAAGACGGAACACGGTCGGCAATCAGGTGACCGCCGCCCTTCGCCGGGCGGCGGATTTTTTCGCGTCCGCCGCTGGAATCCTCTAACCGGCGTTATGAATTTTTGGTGACAAAAGTTCGGTCATGGTGGGCGGGCCACGTCTTAAAACTGTTAACTGAATCACTGCCTCTTTTTTAGTGCCGAGTCCTTTGCCCATGTTTGATGCGCACGGAAGAACGTCAGGTTTTATCACCAAGGGGGGCGCGTGGCTTTTTATTCTGCTGTTGCTGAGCCCGCCGCTGGCCGCCCAGGAGGCGGCCACCACCACCGTTACCATTCGGGAGTACATCGTTCGCGGCAACACCGTGTTGGATAACCGCGCCATCGAGAAAGCGGTGTATCCGTATCTTGGGCCGGACAGGACACTGAGCGACATTCAGAGCGCCCGCGCGGCCCTGCAGAAGGCCTACCAGGAGCGGGGCTATCAATCGGTGTACGTGGAGCTCCCGGAGCAGAAGGTGTCCGGCGGGGTGGTCTATCTGCTGGTTTCCGAGGTCACCGTGGGACGGGTGCGGGTGGTGGGCGCCAAGCACCATTCGCCGTTGGCGATCCGCCAGGAAGTGCCGGCGCTTAGCCGGGGCGTGGTGCCGGATTTCGAGCTGGTCCAGGAACAGCTCACCAAGGTCAACCGCTCCGGCAAGCGTCAGGTCATGCCGCTGGTCAAGGAGGGTCGTATTCCCGGCACCATGGACGTGGACCTGTCGGTGGAGGATCAGCGGCCCTGGAACGCCAGCCTGACCCTGAACAACGATTACAGCGCCGACACCGAGAAGCTGCGCACGGTCGCCACCTTGTCCCATTCCAACCTTTGGCAACGTGGCCACAGTGCTTCCCTGACCTTTTTCACCGCGCCAGAAAATACCGACAACGCCGAGGTCTGGTCCTTCAGCTACGAAGCGCCGTTGAGCGACCGCTGGTCCACCCGGCTCAGTGGCTATACCTCGGACAGCGACGTGGCCACGGTGGGCGGCACCAATGTGCTGGGCCGGGGCCACTCCTACGGCATCGCGGCGGTGTACAGCCTGCCTTTCGACGGAACCTGGGGGCATTCCTTTACCGCCGGCATCGATTTCAAGGATTTCGAGGAGGCGCTGCGCTTCGGCGGTGAGGAGGACCAGGTGCCGTTGGAATACGCGCCCTTCACCTTCTCCTACGACGGTTACTTCTTCGCCGACGGCTATCAGGGTTTTCTGAGCCTGAGCCTGGTGACTGCCTCCGACGAGATTCCCTCCGGTGGCAGCGGCTGGCGGGAATTCGATTACAAGCGCTACAAGGCGAGCCCGGACTTCGCCGTGCTCAAGGCGGACGCCAACCTGGAGTGGCAGCTCAAGAACTGGGTGCTGGCGGGCAAGGTACGGGGCCAGGCGGCCTCCGGGCCGCTGATCTCCAATGAGCAATTCGCCGTGGGCGGCGCCGGCTCGGTGCGCGGGTACCTGGCCGCCGAGCAGGCCGCCGACGACGGCTACCTGGCCAGCCTGGAGTTGCGTACCCCGTCCCTGGACGGCTGGTTCGGCAACCCCTGGCGCCTGCTGCGCTTCCATGTGTTCGGGGAAGGGGCCCAGTTGCAGTTGCGTGATCCGCTGCCGGAACAGGAGGCCCGCTTCGACCTGGCCAGCGTCGGCGTTGGCGCCCGCGCCGAGCTGTGGGATTACGTCAGCGGCTCCGTGGATCTGGGCTACCCGCTGGCGGAAACCGGCGACACCGAGAAGTACGACCCCCGGGTGCATTTCAGCGTTACCGCGCGCTTTTGAACGCCGTGCCATGAAGACCTTAACGACAACGGACCCAATTGCTTTTTTTCGGAGTGCCTGACTATGCGACAACGTCTACTCATACTCATTCTCTCCTGCCTGGGGGCGCTGACGCCGGCTCTGGCCCAGGCCTGGTGGCAGGAAGACTGGAGCTACCGCAAGCAGATCACCGTGGATACCACCCAGGAAGGCGCCGCTATCACCGAACGGGTGGGGCGGGTGCCGGTGCTGGTCCGCCTGCACACGGGCAACTTCAGCTTCGACGGCGTCAAGGAAAACGGCGCCGACCTGCGCTTCGTGCTTGGTGACGATGAAACGGTGCTCAACCATCGCATCGAGAGTTTCGATGCCCTGCTCGGGGTGGCTTACATCTGGGTGGACGTGCCGGAGATCCAGGGTGGAGCCCGCCAGGACATCTGGATGTATTACGGCAATCCGCAGGCCCCCCTGCCGGACAGCAATCAGGTATTCGACGCCGACTACGCCGGCGTTTATCACTTCGACGGCGCGCCGGGCGGCAGCGCCGATGACGCCACCGCCTACAACAACGATTCCACCAACCCGGTGCCCGGCACTACCACCGGCGTGATCGCCCAGGCCGCGCAGTTTAGCGGTGAGCCGCTGATGCTGCCGGCCTCGCCGTCCCTGGCGGTAACCGCCGGCGGCGCCTTCAGCTTCAGTGCCTGGATCAAGGCGCCCCAGGCCGCCGGTGAGCAGCTTCTCTACGCCCGCCGCCAGGGCGGCAATGCCCTGCTGATCGGCATCGCCAACGGCGTGCCCTTCGTGGAAGTGAACGGCCAGCGCAGCGAACGGGGCCAGCCCCTGGCCGCCGATCAATGGCAGCACCTGGCGGTGACCGCCGGCGCCCGGGGCGTGACGCTTTATCTCAATGGCCGTCAGGCGGGCCAGATGGCGGTGGCGCTGCCGGCCTTCAACGGCGTCGCCGCCCTGGGCGGTGACGTGCCCGGTTACCGGGCGGGTGTGGCCGATGGCGCTGAAGGCGCCAATGACAGTACCGGGGAAAATGCCGGGGAAGGCAACGACGAAGGCGCCACCGACGCCGCCTTGGCGGATGCCGGGGAAGGTGAAACGCCGGCCGCCCTGGCGCCGGCCATCGGCTTCACCGGCGCCATGGACGAGGTGCGCCTGTCGCGGGTGGAGCGGTCCCCCGCCCTGTTGCGCGCCAGCGCCCTGTCCCAGGGGCCGGAGTCGCGGCTGCTGGTGTTCGGCGTGGACGAGGAGCAATCCGGGTTCGGCTTCGGTGCCCTGGGTTTCCTGCTCTCCTCGGTGCCGGTGGATGCCTGGGTGATCATCGGTGTGCTGGCGCTGATGATGGTGCAGACCTGGGTGGTCATGTTCCAGAAATTCCGCCAGGCCCGGCGTACCGACGAGGCCAACGCCGAGTTCCGCGACGCCTTCGCCGGCGTTGGCACCCGCCTGGAAGTTCTGGCTGATGACCGGGACCTGGGCGAGCGCCTGGCGCACTCGTCCCTGTGGCGGCTCTATCAGGTGGCGGTGCGCGAGCTGCGCGTGCGCCGCGAGCAGGGCGCCGACACCGACCGCATTTCCTCGGAAACCCTGGAAGCCATCCGCGCCTCCATGGACGCGGTGCGTACCAATGAAAACCGCGCCCTGGGCCACCGCCTGGGCGTGCTCTCCAACGCCATCGCCGGCGGTCCCTACATCGGCCTGCTGGGTACCGTGCTGGGCATCATGGTGGTGTTCCTGGGTACCGCCATGGCCGGCAACGTGAACATCAACGCGGTGGCCCCGGGCATGGCCGCGGCCCTGCTGGCCACGGCGGCGGGTCTGTTCGTCGCCATCCCGGCGCTGTTTGCCTACAACCGTCTGAACGGCCGCAATCGGGAAATCAGCTCCGACATGCGCGTGTTCCTGGACGAGTTCGTGACCCGGCTGGCGGAACTGCGTGGCGCCGGCTCCCCTCACTCCCCCTCCGTGGCGGACGACCTGCCGGTCGGCCGCCGGGACGCCCTGGCATAAGGAGAACCGCATGGCTTCCGTTAAGGCTTCCATGGACGACGACGAACAGGACGGCCCGGTGGATGGCATCAACATCACGCCCTTGGTGGATGTGCTGATGGTGGTGCTGGTGATGTTCATCCTCACCGCCACCGCGCAAGTGGCCGGCATTCAGGTGGACCTGCCCAAGGCCAGCGCCTCGGTGTCCCTGTCCGAGCCCAAGACCAAGGCGGTGTCGGTGAACAACGACGGCCAGATTTTCCTGGACGCCTACCCGGTGACGTTGGACGAACTGGAAGACCGGCTGCGCACGGAAAAGGCCACCAATCCGGATTTCCCGGTGGTGGTACGCGGCGACGCGGCGGTGCAGTACCAGAAGGTGGTGGAGGTGCTCGACGTCCTGCGCCGCCTGGAGCTGGCCCAGGTCGGCCTGGTCACCGGCAAACCCAAGAACTGATCGGACGGACCGGAACGAGATGCCACAGCAAGCACCGAAATCGAGCCGCCGGGACGCCGAGCGCAACCGCCGCGTCACCGCCGTGGCCACCACCCTGGGGGTGGTGCTGGCGGTGGCCCTGGTGGGCGCGTTGATCTGGTACTGGGCCAATCAGACCGCCGGCGTGCGCCGTCAGGTGCCCAAGCAGGACATGATCGTGCCGTTGCCGCCGCCACCGCCGCCGGAGGAGCAGCCGGAGCCGGAACCGGAGCCCGAACCGGAGGAGCAGGTGGAACCGGAGCCGGTGCCCGAGGAGCCCACGCCGGTGGAGGAACCCACCCCGGAAGAGCCGCCTTCGCCGTCCCAGGACCTGTCCGAGGCGATGCAGATCGACGGGGAGGCCCAGGCCGGCAACGACGCCTTCAACATCGGCGCCGGCAGCGGCGGTGGCATGGGCGGCTCCGGCGCCGGTGCGGCGGGCAACGCCACCTACGGCCAGTACCTGTCCTACGCCTTCCAGCGGAAGCTGCGCGAAAACCGGGACATTCGCCACCTCAGCTATCGGGTGGAGGTGAATCTCTGGCTGGACCCGGACGGCCGGGTCACGCGGGTGGAGATGCTGTCCTCCAGCGGCGACCAGGACGTGGACCGGCGGATTGTGAACGCCCTGCGCGACATGGACGCGCTGGATCAGAAACCGCCGCGGTCACTGACCTTGCCGGTGCGCATGTCACTGCAGGGACGGCGGCCGGGATGAACGACGACCTCGCGGCCAGCAACACGGCAGCCACAAACACGATCTTTTTCAGGAGCCCTTTAGCATGAACAGGCAATTCAACCGCTGGGCGCTGGCCCTGGCGGTCGCGGCCGCCCTGGCCGGACCCGCCCAGGCGCAGACCGGCGACCAGGCGCAAGCGTCGCCGGCCGTGTCCGGCAACACCACCGTGCATCTGATCCGCCTGCTGGTGGAACAGGGCGTGATCACCGAGGAGCAGGCCGGGGTCTTGATGGAAAAGGCGCGCCGGGAAGCCCGTGCTGAACAGGAAGCCCGGGAACCGGACGTGCGTGAAGGGGACGTGCGCGTACCTTATATTCCGGAAACCGTGCGCGATGGGATCCGCGCCGAGGTCAAGGAAGAGGTGATCACCCAGGCCAAGGAGGAGAACTGGGCGGCGCCCAACACCTTCCCGGAATGGGTCTCCCGGGTGGAATGGTCCGGCGACGTGCGGGTGCGCAACGAGTCCCGTTTCCGCGCCAACGACAACAGCGACCTGGTGGCCGATTACCAGGAATGGAACGACACCGAGTACGACATTTCCGTCCCGAACGTCTTTCCACCCTTGTTGAATACCCGTCAGGACCGGGAGAACCTGCTGCGCGTCCGTGCGCGCTTCGGCCTGGAAGCGGACCTGGGCAAGCAATGGCGCACCGGCCTGCGCCTGGCCACCGGCAGTAGCGACAGCCCGGTGTCCACCAACCAGACCCTGGGCGGCGGCCTGAGCAAGAAGGACATCTGGCTGGACCGGGCCTGGATCAGCTGGCACCCGGGGATCTGGACCTTCACCGCCGGCCGCGCCAAGAACCCCTTCGTCTCCACGGACATTCTTTACTACGGGGAACTGGGCTTCGACGGCGTCTCGGCGGGCTGGAACGATGTGTCCGTGGGGGAGCACGGCGCCTTCTTCGGCACCCTGGGCGCCTTCCCGCTGGGCTACATCTCCGATGACTTCCCATCCGACGAACAGAACAAGAAAGCCAGCGAGGACAAATGGCTGTTCGGTGCCCAGCTTGGCATCGACTGGCGCTTCCAGGAGGACCAGCGGTTCCTGGCCGCCCTGGCCTACTACGATTTCAACAATATCGAGGGCCAGCGTTCGTCCCCGTGCCCCCTCTACGCCGGCTACCAAAGCTGTCGCTCGGACTGGTCGGCGCCGGCCTTCATGCAGAAGGGCAACAGCGTTTTCCTGCTGCGCGACATCGTTCTCGAACCCGGCAACGAGGCGGACACCGCCATGCCGCAATTGGTGGGCCTGGCGTCGGAATTCCAGCTCCTCGACCTCAACCTGCGCTGGCGCACGCCCCTGTTCAACGACTATGAACTGAGCCTGGCGGGTAACTACATCCACAACCTGGCCTACGACGAGGACGAGATGTTCGAGCGTTCGGACGGCTTGATTCTCAACAACTTCGACACCAGCGGCGAACTGGAAAGCGGCGCCGATGCCTGGATGGTGCACGCCGCCTTTGGTGATGATCTGGACCTGGCCCGGGCCGGCAACTGGCAGGTGTTCTTCGGCTACAAGTACATCGAGCCGGACGCCCTGCCGGACGCCTTCAATGACTCTTCCTTCCATCTCGGTGGCACCAACGCCAAGGGCTACTTCCTGGGCGGCAGCTATGCGTTCACCCCGGACCTGTCCGCCCGTGGCCGCTGGCTGAGCGCGGAAGAGGTGTACGGGCAACCGCTGGCCATCGATGTCCTGCAACTGGAACTCAACGCGCGCTTCTGAGCGGCGCGCGGGAGGAATGTCATGAACAAAACACAAGAGCCGTCGAAAGTGTTGAAAGCGCCACGCCGTGTCGGCGCCCCGATACTGGCGGTCCTGTTGCTGGCGCTCAGCCTTCCGGCCATCGCGCAGACCGACCAGAGCCTGGAACAGCGGCTGCGCGCGGAACTGCGCAACACCCGCCAGGAGCTGCAGACGCTGCGTTCCAACCAGGCGCGACTTGAGAACCGGGTCAGCCAGGCGGAAGCGGAACGGCAGGCGGCGCTGGATCAACTGGCGGCCCTGCGTGCCCGCCTCGAGGCCAGCCAGGGCCGGCTGCAGAGCCAGCAACGGGCCAGCCGTGGCCGTCTCGAAGAAAGCCGCCAGCAGAACCAGAAGGTACGCGCCGCCTACGACGAACTGCTGGAAATGGCCCGTGACAAGGAAGCGCAACGGCGGCAACTGGCCCAGCGCGCCCAGGCCCAGGCGGACGCCCTGGAAACCTGCGTGGCCCGCAATGACGCCCTGTTCAAGGCCGGCCGGGAAATCCTGGACGCCTACGAAAGCCTGGGCGCCGGCAGCCTGTTCCGCATGCGCCAGCCGCTGGCGGCGTCGGCGCGGGTGGAGTTCGAGAACCGGGCCCAGGACTTTGGCGACCGCCTCTACAACAACCAGGTGGGGGCGACGGCGCCGGAGGATCAGCCGACCCCGTCCCAATCCGAGGAGCGAGATACCAATGAGTGATGCAACCCCGATGATCGACAGCGTGACCCTCGGCGACCTGGCCGAGTTGCTCCGGGAAGCCGGTTACCGCACCAACGAAAGCGAACAGAACGGCCTGCGCCAGTTGCTCAGCGCTAGCCAGGGCGTGGGCTTCGCGGTACGCCCCGGTAACCCCCAGGTTGAGGATGCGGAGCGGCTGCTGGACTTCACCCTCAGCTGCGCGCTGCGCATCGATGGCGTACTGCCGGAGGGCATGGTGGCCACCTGGAACCGCAGCAAGCGGTTCGGCCGCCTCGGTCAGCAGGGCGATTTTCTGGTGCTGGAGATGGACGTGCTGGTGGCCGGCGGCGTTAGCCGCGGGCACCTGCGTACCAGCGTGGAACTGTGGGACCGGCTGATGCGCGAGCTGTTGCTGTATCTGCGCAATTACCGGGCCCCGGAACAGGAAGCCGAGGCCGGAGAGCCCGCCGCTAGCTGATGATCAACACGCCGCCGGGCAGGTCGCGCACGGTGGCGCCCCGGACTTCGCGGACCAGGGCCGCGAAGTCCTCCAGCCGGTCCAGGGACAGATAGGCCTGCACCGGAGTGCGGCCCAGGGCCTCGTCCATCAGCAGAATGCGGCCCGGCCGGTAGCGATTCACTTCCTCCACCACCGACGCCAGCGGTGTGCCATCGAACACCAGAATGCGCTGGCGCCAGGCACTCACCCTTTGCGGGTCCACCGCCGTGACCCCGGTCAGACGGGTTTCGTTGTAGACCACCTGCTGGGCCGGCCGCAGCCGCGAGCGGTCGCGGCCATGGGCCACGGTGATTTCCCCCTTCAGGCAGGTTACCCGCACCCGGTCGTCGGTGTAGCGCACGTTGAAGCGCGCGCCGCGGGCTTCCACGTGGCCGTTGCCGGCGCTTACCGTGAAGCGGGCCGGCGTGTTCGGCAGCGTGGTCACCTCGGTTTCGCCGCCGCGCAGTACCAGGCCGGTGACGGCGCCGTCCCGGCGCCGCAGATCCACCCGGGTGCGGGTGTTGAGTTGCACGGTGGCGGTGTCCGGCAACACCACCTCGCGTTGCTCGCCGGTGGCGGTCCACAGATCGGCGGTGAGCACCTCGGCGCCGGGCCACAGGTCCAGGGGCGAGCGCATCACCACCCAGCCGGCGCAGGCCGCCGCGGCGCCACCGAGAAAGGCCCGCCGGCTGAGCCCCGGCCGTTGCCGCTCTTCCAGGCGCGTGACGTTGTCGGGCCGCGATCGCGCCGCCTCGCCCATGCCGCTCCAGACCCGCCGGCAGTGGGAGAAGGCGCGGGCGTGTTCCGCACTGCGCGCGCACCATTCCCGGAAGGCATCGCCGTCGGCGGCGGTGGCGCGACCGGATTCGAGAAGAATCAGCCATTCCCGGGCTTCACGCTGGATCCGGTCGCGGTCCCTGGCGCCGGCGCGGGAGGAATCATGCATGATCACGGGGACTCTTTCCGTTTCGGGCCGAACCGCTGAATGTACTCGCGGTCCAGACGCTGACAACAATACTCCAGGCCGGCGCGCAATTCCTTCTCCACGGTCCGCAGGGACACGCCATGATGCCGGGCGATGTCCGCGTGAGGGGTATCTTCCAGCCGCGCGGCGGTGACGATGGCGCGCCGCCGTCGGGGCAGCTCCGCCAGAGCGCGTCGGAACAGCTCGATCTCCTGTTCGCCCAGGGCTTCCCGGGCCGGATCGGCCATCTCGTCGGCCATGGCGTAGAGATCTTCCACCTCATCCAGATTCATAACCCGGGCCTGTTTGCGTCGTTGTTCCTCGGCCACGTTCAAGGCGATGCGGAACACATAGGCCGCCGGGTGGCGCACCACGGTGCCGTCGCGCAGGGTCTCGATGCGCAGCCAGGTTTCGTGCAGGGCGTCCTCGGCCAGTTGCGGCGAGCCCAGACGCTGGCGCAGGCGTTGCCGCAGTTCGTCGTAACGCAGCAGGAACAGATCCCGCAGCGGCTGATGCAGGGTATCCGGCACGGTCAGCCCTCCCGCCGGCCGGCGCAGGGCGCGGCCTCGTCGGAGGGCGTGATCAGCACCGTCACCGGGTTGGGCTGGCCGGCGGGCGGCGGCGCCAACTGGCTGCCCAGCAGGCCGTCGCGGATGGTGTCGCCCCAGCGCGGCGCGTCCTCGGAATCGAGCACATGGACTTTTTCCACCCGGCCCCGGGGAGAAATCCACAGCTGCACCGCCACCCGCACGCGGCCAAGCTGGTCGCCGAGCCGGTCGCACAGCCGTTCGCTGAAGTGCCGCCGCAGGGCGGTGGCATAGGCGGGTGCCACCCGCGCTGGAACAGGGGCGGCGTTGCCGTTCCCACCGTCGTTGTCCTGGCGCACCAGGGTCAGGGCGGATTCGCCGATGCGCCGGGCCCGCAGGCCGGTGCCGGCGAGCAGCCCGCTCAGCGCCGCCATGGCGGTGAAGCGGCCGCGCACGGCGCCGGATTGTTTGTCGCGGGTAAGATCACTGGTTACCAAAATCGACACCCCCGTTTGTTCGCTGAATCGCTCAAGCGCGCGGGACAAGGGCTGCGCCGGCAGGTCGAAGTCTTGTTCGCCGGTGTCGCCGAACGCCGCCATCCCCAAACACAGAAAAACCACCGCCATCAGCCGGCCCACACGGCGGGCTGCAACCCAACAACGTTTATCGGCGGCTCTGGCCACGGCCCAAAGATCTTTTCATGAATCGGGAAGCACAACGGATATGAATGCGCAATTTCGCATTGTGGCCGTCTTTTGTGGCGGAAATATTTCACGGCGAAAGAAAAAGTGCCCGGGCCGGTGGGGTGGCACGGCGCGGCCACGCCGGTTTTATGAATTTTCCATGAAATCGGTTCAATCGGCGGCTTCCCGGAACGTCTATGCCAAGTAACCCGGCGACCATTGAAACAACGCCGGTGCATTTCCCGTCCGCGTTGAGAGAGTCAATCCATGAAGCTGAAGCATGCCGCCCCGTCGACGTCGCCGGCGAACCGTTCCGGCGCCGCCCCCTTCGCCGTTAAACCTCTGGCCCGTGCCGTGGCCGTGGTGCTGGCGATGGGCTCCGTCACCCTGGCGGAAGCCGGCCCGAGGGTGATGGGCTCCGACTGGCTGGCCGCCAAGGCGGCGGCGCGAGCCTCGGCGCAGGCCGCCGCCACCGCCGGCGGTCGACACAGCGGCGGGGTGCGGACCCTGGCGGAACAGCGCGCGGCGCAGAAGCTCAAGCACTCCCTGGACAACCTGCGGCGCACCGCCAATACCCTGGCCGCGCAACGGGCCGCCCAGGAGGCCGCCCGGGAAGCGGCCCGGCAGACCGCCTCGCAAATTCCCGATGGTCTTGCCGACGGCGGCCTCAAGGTGGACCGCAATCCGGGCACCGCCGGCTGGCACAACGCGGACGCGCCCACCCAGGTGAGCAGCGATGGCCACACCACGGTGACCGTGAAGCAGACCGGCGACAAGGCGATCCTCAACTGGGAGACCTTCAACGTCAGCCGCGACACCACCGTGGACTTTCAGCAGCAGTCCAACTGGGCGGCCCTGAACCGGGTCAATGATCCCCAGGCCCGGCCCAGCCAGATCCAGGGGCGCATCCAGGGCGAAGGCACGGTGATGATCGCCAACCGCAACGGCGTGGTGTTCAGTGGCACCAGCCAGGTCAACGCGCGCAACCTGGTGGCCGCCGCCGCCGACATCAGCGACGAACAATTCCGCGAACGGGGTATCTACTTCGACGAGGAAGGCACCCAGCCGGTGTTCACCGATGCCGCCGGCGACATCGACATTCAGGCGGGCGCGCGCATCACCACGCGGGCACCGGGCACCAGCACCCAGGGCGGCGGCTACGCCATGTTCCTGGGGCGCAGCGTCAACAACGGCGGCGAGATCGTCACCGACCGGGGCCAGACCACCCTGGCCGCCGGTGACGACTTCTATATCCGCAAGGGGCAGGGCACCGAACAGAACACCGCCTCCACCACCCGGGGCAACGAAGTGGCAACCTCCGTGGCCGCCGGCAGCGACGCCGGCCAGGTCACCAACGAAGGCCTGATCCTGTCCCCGGAAGGCGACATCACCCTCACCGGCCACGACGTGCGCCAGCAAGGGGTGGCCGTGGCCACCACCAGCGTGGATGCCCGTGGCACGGTGCACCTGCTCAATGCCGCCAGCGACGCCGAAGGCAGCGTCACCCTGGGCGCGGACAGCGTCACCGCCGTGCTCATCGACGAGGACAGCGGCACCGCCACGGACAGTCGCCGCCAGCAGCTTATCGATGAGTCCGCGGACCAGGACCTGCTCCGCGACCAGATGACCGACGGCCATTTCGACAACCTGGCGGACCTGCCGGACCGCCGTGACCAGTCCCGGGTGGAGATCGTCTCCGGCGGCGACGTGATCTTCGAGAAGGACTCCCTCACCCAGGCCACCGGCGGCCAGATCGCCGTGGCCGCCGAGGATCGGGTGCGCCTGGAAAACGGTGCCGAAGTGGATGTCTCCGGTGCCGTGGGCGTGCGCGTGGCCATGGAAGCCAACAACGTCCTGGTGAACGTGCAAAGCAACGAACTGCGCGACTCGCCCATCAACCGGGACGGCGACGGCCTCAAGAACGAGGACATCTGGATCGACCGCCGCGAACTGATCCTGGTGCCCGCCGGCACCGGTGGCTATGAAGAAGACCGTTGGTACACCGCCGGCGGCTTGTTGGAAGTGAGCGGCTACCTGGACACCCGCGAACACTCCGCCCGGGAATGGGCCGCCGCCGGTGGCACCGTGCGCCTGCACGGCGACGCCGTGATCAGCCAGAGCGGCTCCAGCGTCAACCTGTCCGGCGGCACCCTCAACGTGGCCGGCGGCTATGTGCGCCAGACCTGGCTGATGGGCGCCGACGGTCGTGTCTACAACGCCGCCAACGCCCCCGGCTATATGCGCTACACCGGGGTCTACCGGGGCTACCAGCGCCACAGCGAACGCTGGGGCCAGACCGACGGCTACTACAACCCGGCGGTGGTCCGCGAACAACGGGTGGAGAACGGCTACGTCACCGGCCGCGACGCCGGCCAGCTCATCGTCAGCGCGCCCACCGCCGTTCTCGACGGCGACATCGACGCCAGCGTCTACAACGGCGAACGCCAGGACCGCGCCCGCGCCGCCGGCCTGGACGGCTACCGGCAGGCCCAGAACAGCGTTGCCCTCGGCGGCCGCCTGCTGCTCGGCCGCTACGGCGTGCAAGGCCTGGCCGGCGGCTTCGAATCCGACGTGCGCATCGGCGACTTCGACGCCGTTGCCGACCAGCTGGAGCGCGGCGCGGAACTCGGCGACCGCCTGAACACCGTCTGGCTGGACGCCGAGCACCTCAACCAGCAGGGCCTGGGCGGCGTGGACCTGGTGTCCGCCGGCGCCATCCGCGTGGACAACGACCTGGCCGTCACCCCGGGCGGCTATGTCCGCCTGGCCTCCGGGCAAGTGGACGTGGACGCCACCGTTACCGCGCGGGGCGGTGATATTACGCTGACCAACATTATCGAGGCGTACAACAACACCGGTTCCCTGGTGCGTACCGCCCTGGAAGGCGCGGACGGCGAACCCCGGACGCGCCTGGGCGCCGAAGGCTTCCTGGATGCCCGGGGCCTGTGGAGCAATCAGCGCCGTGAAGCATTCCGGGCTTCCCTGGCGCACCGCGATGGCGGTCGCGTCCAGGTCATCTCCAGCCAGGATGTCACCCTGGAGGCGGGCAGCCGCATCGACGTTTCCTCCGGCGGCGCCGTGGACGCCGACGGCGAACTGATGGGCGGCCGTGGCGGCGACATCACCCTGAGCGCCGCCACCACGGTCAATGAAAATAGCGGCACGCCAGGGAACGGTGTTCTCACCCTGGACGGCGATCTGCGCGGATATGGTGTCGATGGCGGCGGGACCCTGTCGATCGAATCCGGCCAGGCCATCGTCGTGGGCGACGAGTTGTTCGAGACCGAAGGGCTGCTCGCTGCCGGTCAGGAAGCGCCAGTGGATCTCACCTTGCTGGAAGAAGTGGTTATCGAAGCCGGTGGCACCTTGCCGTTCAACTATGAGTATCCCCGCACCCAGGCCCTGCCGGGCCAGCCCTTCGGCGACAGCCCCCTGGCCATCAATGGTGGTCCGGGTGTGACCCTGGCCGCGGATTGGGTGGTGCCGGATGGGATGATGCTTCTGGCAGGTGGTTCGGTATACCGGGGCGGGGCGACGGTCCCCGCCGGTGCCACCATTACCGTCACCCAGGGGGGGCCGGCGCCGGATTATGTGGTGCCCGCCGATGTGTTCCCGCAAGGGCTGCCTGTCGTGGAAAGCATGGCCGTGGCGCAAGCCGGCACGCCCCTGCCGGTGGACGCGGTCTTCTCGCCGGGTCAGACCCTGGGGGCCGGCATTGTTCTGGATAGAGACGTGAGGGTGGAACCCGTGGTCACCCTGGCCGCGAAGCGCTTCCAGAGCGGCTTTTCGAACTATGAGGTCAACGGACATCGCGGTGTGCACGTCACCGAGGGCGCCAGCATCGATGTGGCCATGCCGGTGTATCGTTACCGGCCCGGGATGATCAATGCGGTGGACCGCGATGCGGCGCTGGAAGTCTGGACACCGCCGCTGTATCAGGCGCTCCGGGAGGAGAGACGGGGAGTGCGTCGGGGCGGCGCCAGCCTGACCCTGAAGTCCGAGAGCCCGCGCCGGCCGGGCGCCATCGCGATCAGCGAAGGGGCGACGGTCCAGGTTGACCCGGGCCAGTCGATCACGCTCAGTGGTGGCCAGACCACCGTGGAAGGCACCCTGCGGGCCCGTGGCGGTCGCATCGATATTCTCAACCCGGAGACCGACGGCGTCACGCAAAGCCAGTCCCTGGGAGAGTCCATCTGGATCGGTGAGAACGCGCTGCTGGACGCCTCCGGCTTTGCCTACACGGCCACCGGGGCCCGCGGTCGCCGCTACGGCGAGGTATTGGACGGCGGCCAGGTCACCCTGGGCAGTCTGGCGCCGGACGAACTCAACGATAACGGCATCTACGAGATCAACAATCGTTTCATTGTTGTCCGCGACGGCGCCGTGATCGATGTGTCCGGCACCCGGGCCGATCTGGACCTGGGCGGCGACCGGCCCACTACGGTGGCGAGCAGCGCCGGTGGGCTGGCGATGCGCTCCAACGCCGGCATCTACTTCGATGGCGAGCTGCGCGCCCGGGCCGGGGGCGAAGGCGCTGCCGGGGGTGACCTGGAGCTGATGCTGGAAACCGTGCTGCTGCCATCGAACAGCGGTGACGAGCGCCAAGCCGGGCTGCGCAACATCGTTCTGGGCGAGCAACTGAGTTCCGGCATGCCGGAGGACATCGAGCCGGGCCCCGGCAATGCCGGCCTGCGCTACGGCGAGGCCCGGCTGGCCACCGACGACCTGGCGGACTGGGGCGTTGACGGTCTTTCCGTTTGGGCCCGTGATGCCATCCTGTTTGAAGGCGACACCAGCCTCTCGCTGGACCGGAAGATCGCCCTGGGCGCCACCGTTATCGGCGCCGCGCAGGAAAACCCTGATATTCAGGTCGAGTTGGCGGCGCCCTACGTCAATCTGTCCGGGCGTACTGCTCTGCCCACGCTGCCCGGGGATGGTGGTGATAATAACGGCCCGGCGATCTTCTTCAATTACGATGGCTTTCATGCCCGGTCCGAACTTACCGACCCGGGGAGTCGCTTTTCGGTGCGGGCGGATCTGATCGACCTTGGGCGGGGATCGCTCACCTTCGGTGGCCGTGGCAGCCGTGACTTGCTCAATGGCCAGGAACAGGTGGACCTGCCCGGTTTTGGCAGCGTGCGGCTGGACAGTCGGGGCGATCTGCGTTTGCACGACGTGATTCTCGGCACCGATCGGGAACTGACCCTGGTCGCGGAGCGGCTCTATCCCACGACGCACAGCAACAATGTCATCCAGGTGGGTGTCGCACCGGCCGGGTCGCCCAACGGGGATCCGATGCCGGATGCGGTCCTGCGCATCGAGCGGCGGGGAAGCGGCCCGGTAAAATTACCGCCGTCAGTATTTGGAAGCGTGTTTTTGCGTGCCCCTCGGATCGAACAAGGGGGAGCCCTTCTGGCCCCGCTGGGGAGCATTGAGATTGATGGGGGCCGTCCACCGTTGCTAGGGACGTCGTTGGCCGGGTTGCTACCGCCTTCCGTGATCGATGTGGCCGTGGACGCCGTGTTGCAAGAAGGCAGCGTGACCTCGATCAGCGCGGCCGGCCTGACCCTGCCGTACGGCTACACCACGGACGGCATCAACTATTGGTACAACGGCGAGGAAATCGACTTCGATTTGCCAGGGGCGACGGGCAGTGACCAGGCTCAACGTGTCGGCGGCGGCATCCGCTTCGGCACCGCCACCTTCATGGCCGAAGAGGGCGCCGTGGTCGACACCTCCGCCGGCGGCACCCTGTGGCGGCTGGGGTTCAGCAACGGGGCCAGCGGCTCCGTGGACATCCTCGATACGGCCCTGGCCAACGCCGCCCCTTGGCATTCCGGCGGCTCCGATCGGGAAGTCTATGCCATTCTGCCCTCGATGAACGGAGCGGCGGCACCGCTGGACCCGGGGCTGCCCGCCACCGGCCAGGTGGGCCGACAGATCACCATTGACGCCGGCGTGCCCGGGCTGCCGGCGGGCACCTACACCCTGCTGCCCGCCGAGTACGCCATGATGCCCGGCGGCTACCGGGTGGAGCTGGGCGGGGTGGCGACACAGCGGCTCGGCGTTACCGCCGGCGCCGCCCCGGGTCTGTACAACGCGGACGTTTACACCGGCCTGGCCAATACCGGCGTGCTCGCGCGACAGCCGCGCCGGGCCACCATCATGGCCGGCACCGAGGTGCGCCGTTACGGGGAGTACAACGAAACCTCCCTGACCCGGTGGGTGGCGGAGCAATCAGCGGAATTCGGAGTCGCCCGTCTCAGTAACCTGATTCCCGAGGACATGCGGCCGCTGCTGTTCGACTTCGGCTACGCGGACCCGGCCAATCCGGAGGCGTTCCGCTTCAATGGTGAGTTGCGCAACGAGCGTGCCGAAGGCGGCACCGGCGGCCTGGTGGGGTTCCACGGCGGCGCCCTGGAAGTAATCAGCGAGCCGGGTCAGGCGGAGGCCAGCCGCATCAGCCTGCGGGACGACGACCTCAACAGCCTGGGCGCCACGGTGCTGGGCCTGGGTACCAGCGACACCGATGGTTATACGGAGCCGGGCAACTCGGTAATCGTCCGTTCCGGCTCGTCACTGAACGCGGCGGCGGTGCTGCTGGCCGGCAACGGTGAAGAGACTTCGGTGGTGGTCGAATCCGGCGCCACCATTGATACCCGGGGGCGCGGCTCGGCGGGATGGACCGCCGATAACGGTATGGTTCTGAACCCCAACGAGGACCAGTCCCTGTTGGCGGTGGGCAACGACCTGATGACGTTCAGCGGCGTCCAGGGCGAGGGCGGCCTGCGCGTGGAGGACGGCGCCGGCCTGTTCGGCGAGGGCTCGGTGGCGCTGCTGGCCCCCGGCGGTGCCGAAATCGGTGAGATCGCCGTGGGCGCCCGCGACCTGCTGCTGGGCGTGGAGAGCGTCAACGTGGGTACGGATGGCGCCCTGGATCAGGCCGCCACCGACGGTGTGCTGTCCAGTGGCTGGCGCCTTACCCAGGCAATTCTGGACGGCTTGCTGCGCCCCGCCGAGGGCCCCGGCATCGAGAGTCTGAGCTTCCAGGCTTCCAATTCCATTAATTTCTTCGGCCCGGTGAGCCTGGATACCTTCGATCCCGCCACCGGTGAGTCCAGCGCCGATCTGCGCTTTATTACCCCGGCGATCTATGGCCTGGGCGGCGAGGGCGATACCGCCACCCTGCGCACCGATCGGTTCACCTGGAGTGGCTTGGGGTTCATGGAAGGTCAACGGGGGAACCCGAAACCGGTGGCGGCGGAGCCGGGCCCGGTGATCGAGGGTGGCGCCGGTACCGGCGCCGGCGGCTTCCGGGTGGACGCCAATGAAGTGGTGTTCGGCTTCAACGGCCCGGTGGTCGACGAGACCGCCAACCTGAGCCTGGACCGGCTGATGCTCGGTTTCCAGGACGTCGAGTTCAACGCGACGCAACGGATCACCAGCGAACGGGAAGGTGTGGTCTCCGTGTATCAGCGCGACCTGGGGGACGGGCAGTACGAGGGCGGCAACCTGACCCTGAACGCGCCGGTGCTCACCGGCCAGGCCCGTTCCGACATGACCTTCCGCAGCGGCGGTGATTTGACCGTGGCGCGACCGGAGGGCGCCGAACCGGTGGACCGGAGCAGCCTGGACCTGGGCGGGCGCCTGACCCTGGACGGCAACCGGGTGCGCATCGACGGCACCGTGGCCGCGCCCAGTGGCCGCATCGACATCCACGCCGACGAAGACGTGGAACTCACCGATGGCAGCGTGCTGGACGTGGCCGGCCGGGAAGTCACCTTCTTCGATGTGACCCGCCACAGCTTCGGCGGCGATGTCGTGCTGGAAAGCCGCCAGGGCGATGTGCGCCAGGCCGCCGGCGCCACCCTGGACGTGTCCGCCCGGGGCAGCGACGCCGGCACCGTCAAGGCCACCGCCGCCAACGGCCAGGTGGCGCTCGAAGGGGACCTGATCGCCCGCGCCCAAGACGAGCCGGACAACGGCTTCGAGGGCGGCTCCATTCAGGTGGAGGGCCTGACCATCCTCGACTTCGTCGGCCTTAACCAGCGGCTCGGCGACGGCGGCTTCGACTACCGCCGGGACTTCACCCTGGGCAGCGGCGATCTGGTTATCGGTGACGAACTGCAGGCGCGCCATCTGTCGGTGACCGCCGACGGCGGCAGCCTCACCGTGGCCGGCACGGTGCGCGCCGGCGGCGAATACGCCGGCAGCCTGCGGCTGGCCGCCCGCGACGACCTCACCATCGAGAGCGACGCGGTGCTCGACGCCAGCGGCGACGCGCTTAAGCGCGACAGCCACGGCGGCGCCATCGAAGGCAGCAACCGGGCCACCCTGGATCTTACTACCCAGGAAGGCCGCCTGGTGCTGGCGGACGGCGCCACTCTGGATGTGAGCGCCGGCGGCGAAGACCGCGGCGTGATCAACCTGAATGCCCCCCGCCTGGGCGGCAAGCAGGGCGACGACGTGGCGGTGGACGCCGGCGGCCCGCTCACCGTGCGCGGCGCCAAACGTCTGTCGGTCAACGGCTTCTGGACCTACGACGACGCGCCGCTGGACCCGGAAGACGACACCACCCAGGTGGTTGACGAAGCCTATATGGACGGCATTCACGGGGACAGCGAAGCCTTCGTCAACGGCGCGCTCGCCAATGCCCAGCTGCTGGAACGGCTGGCCGGCCTGCGCGACGCCGCCGGCGACGCTTTCCAGTTGCGCCCTGGCGTGGAGATCGTCTCCGCCACGGAGGACGGCAACCTGCGCCTGGACGGCGACCTGGATCTGGCGAACTACCGTTACGGGCCGGATGTGGACCCGAATATGAGAGGCTCCGGCACCGCCGGGGCGTTCATCCTGCGAGCCGGCGGCGATCTCACCGTGAACGGCAATATCAGCGACGGCTTCGGCGTGCCGTTGAGCAGCCCGGATACCGCCTTTTTCGTCGACTACGAGCTCGAGCCCGGGGTGGTTAATGGATTTGGCCAGTTGGCAAGAGAGTTCACGTTACCGGAAACGTTAAGGCTGAAGGCTGGGTGGTACTTCGGGAGGGAGCTGGAGGGGACGTTGCCCTTTGATGTGGACCCGCTTACTTTAGGCATAAAGCGAGGAGAGGCTGTTGACGAAGAAGTCACATCAGTTCGTTCTAATCGCTTGAACAACCATACTCTCACGGCCGATATGTTCCTGCCCTACGCGGTTACCGATACCCGAACGGGTATTGTGTATGGTCCGGGCCGCGTGCCAGCGGGTACTTCCCTTTCTAAATTCACGTTTCCGCCGGGAACCCGGTTTGCCCCTGGCTTCGTGTTTCCCTACGGCGTAAGTATTGAACCCCGGTCGATGTCTGCTGGGACCGACCTCTCTCCTTACAACCTTGTCGGTATCGCCCTTGAGGACAGGGAGGCCAAGAGATTGCCCGCCGGGACGGTTCTGCCCAAGGGAATGTACATGTCGGGGCTCCAGACCGCTGAACAGGAGACCCAGAATATCCCGACATTGGCTCCGGTGCTGGAACGGGGCAGTGAGTCCTGGGATATCCATCTGGTGGGTGGCGCCGATCTGGCTTCCGCCAGCCGCCGGGCGGTGCGGGCCGGCGCCATGGCCGGGGATCTGGTACTGAATAACACAGCGCCGCCCGTGGTGCTGCGGGAAGGTGCCGAGGACGAGGCGGTCAGTGTGATCCGCACCGGCTCCGGCGACCTGGAGCTGCTCGCCGCCCGGGACTATCGCCAGGACTCCGCTTTCGCGGTCTACACTGCCGGTGGCGCCTTGCCCACTGATGAGACGCCCCAGGTCGGTCGGCCGGATGGTGGCGATCTGCGGAATGGCTACGATAATTACGAAAGTTCCGCGGCGGTCACCGAGGTACAGGCGGGCTTCCTCACCGGCGGCGGTGACGTCCTGGTCAGCGCCGGCCGCGATCTGATCGGGCACAGCAGTGGTGACCTGCCCGCGTCCCGCTGGCTGTGGGCGGACGACGCCCCCGCCTCCGGCGAGCAGGCCGCCTGGTGGATGCACTCCGGGACCTATATGCCTTCCGATCTCTCCTTCAACGGATCCCAGCCGGTGCTGGCCGTTTTCCAAGGCATTGGCGCCCTGGGCGGCGGCAATGTGACCCTGGCCGCCGGCCGCCATCTGGGCGCCAACCGGGATCAGACCAGTATTAACGGTGGCCTGAACGTGGCGGTGGGCGCCAGTGGTTGGCGTGATGCGGACGGCGGCATCACCCAGTTTGGTGGCGGGGAGCTGCGTATTGACGCCGGCGGCTCCGTCAACCCGGTGCGAGGAACGTCGGGTGCCAGCAGCGTGAATAACCTTCGCGGCGATATTCAGGTGCGGGCCGGGGGAATCGGGCAGACCTGGCAGACCTTTGAGTCGCCGTCGTCAAACAATGTCGACCCCAGGCCGGACGATCTGATCGCCCGGGCTCCGACAGACCCCTACGGTCGTCTTAACGTCGCTGTTGGCGACGCCTCGGCCCGGCTGCTCAGCGTGGGGGACCAGGTGCTTTCCACCCGCGATCCGCTGGCGAGCATGGGCGTGGACATCCGGCAGGACCAGAGCGGGATCGCCGCCTTCTCCGCCGGCGGCGACGTGACACTGACCGGAGGTCAAGCGCCCTCCACCCTGAGTCTGGTGGCCGGGGAAGGTTCCCTTTATGGAGCCGGTAGTAGTCCCACGGCCCAGGATGCGGTGGTGCGCGCCTCCCTTGAGGGAGCCGTGGAGTTGCTGGCGGCGGATTCCATCTACCACCTGGGGTTGGGCATCGACGCTCACCCGGACGCCCGGGGCGTGGCCGGGCTGGCGCCCGCCCGTTTCTACGCCGTGGAGGGGGACGTCTATAACCTGATGTACGGCTATCTCAGCAATCCCGATGACAACCTGCCGTCCCTGTTGGGGCGTCCTGCCTGGGTTCGTGCCGGCCGCGACATCGTGGCTTTCGGCCAGAATACCTCTGGCTCCATCGGTCATGAGAGGGCATCGGTTCTCGGCCACAATGCCGCTACGGACATATCCTTGATCGAAGCCGGCAGGGACCTGATCTTTATCGATGCGCTGGCGGTGGGCCCGGGCACCCTGGAGATCACCGCCGGCCGCAACTTCTACCAGGCGGACCGGGGCTGGGTACGCAGCATGGCCGGCCTCTCCGACGACGTCGGCAGCGGCGCGGACATCGCCATCAATGTCGGCATGGGCGCGGACGGCCCGGACTACCAGTCCCTGATCGACGCCTACCTGAACCCGGCCAATCTGGCCGACCCGGGCCGGCCCCTGGCGGACCAGCCGGACAAGGTGGTCAAGGTCTACGACCAGGAGCTGCGCGACTGGCTGGAAGGCCGCTACGGCGACACGGCGCTGGACGGCACCACCGCGCTGGCGTACTTCGACACGCTGGCGCCGGAACAGCAGCGTATCTTCCTGCGCGAACTCTACTACGCGGAACTGCGCGCCGGCGGCCGGGAGTTCAACGACCCGAATGGCGACCGTACCGGCAGCTACCTGCGCGGTCGTCGAGTCATTGCCACCTTCCTGCCCGAGGCGGACAGCGAGGCGGGCACCTCCGGCTACGACGGCGACTACACCATGTTCTCCACCGGCCAGAACTCCGGCCTGGTGCGCACCGAGGGCGGCGGTGATATCCAGATGCTGGTGCCCGGTGGTGATCTGATTATTGGCGTGGAAGGGGTGCGCCCGGCGGACGGTGATAACGGCGTGCTCACCCAGGGTAGCGGTGATATCCAGATGTACAGCCAGGGCGATATCGCCCTGGGCCTGTCGCGCATCTTCACCACCTACGGCGGCGACATCTTCGCCTGGTCCGCCGCCGGCGACATCAACGCCGGCCGTGGCGCCAAAACCACCCTGGTGTACACGCCGCCGCGCCGGGTCTACGACGGCCTGGGCAATGTGAGCCTGTCGCCGGTGGCGCCGACCACCGGTGCCGGTATCGCCACCCTGGCCCCCATCCCGGAAGTGCCGCCCGGCGATATCGACCTGATCGCGCCGCTTGGGGTGATCGATGCCGGCGAGGCGGGTATTCGAGTATCCGGCAATGTGAACATCGCCGCCCTGCAAGTGGTCAATGCGGAAAACATCCAGGTGCAGGGCGAGTCCAGTGGCCTGCCAGCGGTGGCGCGGGTCAATGTGGGGGCTCTCACCAACGCCACCAACGCCGCCAACAGCGCGGTGCAGGCGGCGGAGCAGGTGAGCCGTGGCAATCGCGGCGACCGGCCCTCGGTGATCACCGTGGAGATCCTCGGCTACGGCGAGGAGCGGCTGGTGCCCGAACAGGATCGCAGCGCCGGTGCCACGGACTACCGGCCCGATGGCGCGGTGCGGGTGCTGGGCGCCGGCGCCCTGGACGAACGGCAAAGCGCCGAACTCACCGAGGCGGAGCGCCGCAGCATGTTGTAAACCTGAACAGCGCCGCCCCGCACTGGGGTGGCGCTTGTATTTACGATAATAAAGGCAAGGGGGACACGGATGTTCTACGAACAGGATGCCACCGGCCAGATACTGTCTCTGTCCCGGGTCACGACCCTGGGCAGGCTGCGGGCCGGCTTAAGTTATCTGGTGGAAGCCCACGGTTTCCGCTACTACATGTTCACCTGCCTGGGTGCCGAGCTGGAACGCACCCGCACCCTGGTGCTGCACAACCTGCCTTGCGAGCAACCGGCCCCGCCCTGGCCGTTGGAAACCGACCCGTTGGCCCAGTACGCGCTGGCGGAGAGTCTGCCGCTGGATTGGCGTGGCCTGATGGCGCGGCCGGATTTCCTGGCCCGGGGCTACCAGGTAACCATGCGTCAGCGCGCCGCGCTGGGATTACGCGCCGGTTGCACCGTCCCCCTGTTGCAAGGGCCGGGCATTCTCGCCTGGCTGGATCTGGCCCTGGACCGGGATGACGATGATGCTTGGGCGCATGTGCGCCGCTACCTGCCCTGCGCCACTCTTTTGGGCCGGGTGGTGCTGGATCGGGTCGGGCGCTTCCTGGCTGAAGCCGACGATAACGAACCACCACCAGAACCTCTTAGCGACCGTGAACGTGCCTGCCTGCGTGGCGCCAGCGAAGGTCTGAGTAACATCGAAATCGGGGCTTCCCTGGGCATCAGCGAGCGCACTGTTTCCAGTCATATTCATCGCGCCTGCCATAAGCTTCGTGCCCGTAATCGTCAGCATGCCATCACCAAGGCGGTGCTTTCCCTGCAGCTGTACGCCGCCTTGGGTTGTCCGGCGCAGGGTAGTGGGCGAGGGCTCTTTCCGTGACGCCCCTGCCCCAAAGGTACCCGCTGGGCGACTTTGGGGTAGGGTGAAGAGGTTTGAATTTCAGTTGAGGCAAGGCATGGCCAGGCTGGCGGTCGTGGCGTCGACAGCCTTTCAATTCTCATAAAAAAAGGGCGCCGGGTGGGCGCCCTCCGCACTGGCGTGCGTTGATCTTGCGATCAGTTGATGCAGGAAGCGGCGGAGCTAGAGGCCGTGGCGCCGGTGGCCAGGCGGGCAAAGCCGGTGGGCAGGGTGCTGTTGCCGTTTACAACGGTGTCCACCAGGTTTTCCAGAGCCTGGGGATCGCTGTTGCCGTCGGTATAGGTCAGCAGGTTGGTAACGGCGGCGATCGGGTAGGCGCCGGTGAGCTGGGCGGCCGGATCGATCACCAGTACGCAGTTGCTGTTGATACCTGACACCGGCTCGGGCTGCGGCAGGCCGGTGAACGGGCTGACGTCGCCCAGTACCTGACCGGTCAGCAGGTCATTGCTGTCATAGGCGATTTGCGTGGTGCTGGCCGGGTCCTCGCCTTCCACATCCGCGTAGTCCAAGCCTTGTTCTGCCAGGACGTTGGCCAGGTTGGCGAAGCCAATGGACCAGTCGGTGCTGGCGACCGTGGTGACGATGCCGCCGTTGCCACTGGCGGGCGTGCCAACGGCATAGTTGCCCACCGGCGCGCCGGCGGCGAAGTCCTCGTCGGTGTTGAAGGTGACCTGGGAGCCGTTGCAGTTGGCGGCCAGATACTGAGTGAAGGCAAACACGGTGCCACTGCCATCGGAGCGGTAGACAACGTTAATCGGCTGGCTCGGCCAGGTGGGATCGATCTGGTCCCAGCTGGTGGCGTCGCCGGAGAAGATGTCGCAGACCTGAGTGTTGCTCAGGTTGGGACGACTGATCGGCATACCGAACACGTCGTTGCCCAGGTTCAGCGGCAGCGCGATCAGGGCGCCCAGGGCGGGCACCTGTACCAGGTCCTGGCGGTTGGCGCGCGGGCCGTTCAGGAAGGCGGTGACGTCGTCGGCGGTCAGAGGAGCGTCGGAGCCCACGAAGTCCGGGTCGGTCTGGCTACCCGGTGCGCTGAAGCCCACCGGGCTGGCGCTGTAGTCACGGCAATCGCCATTGGCGTTCAGGGAGTTGGCCCCTACCAGAACACGCTTGCCGGTGCCGCTGCCGGTCTGGCAGTAGGAGGCGGTGTCAGACGGATTGGAGCCTTGGAAAGCGGCGAAAATGGAGCCAGGGGTAAGGGTCGTAGATTCATAGTCATTCCCACCAGCGTCTTGGCCTGCGCTGATCAGGACGTCTGAGGACAGACGAGACTGCGGGGTGGTGCCCGTGAAGTTGTCGCCCACATAGGCGAGTGCCGGCAGAGAGGCGCCGCCGCCGACCAGATCGGTGGCGGAAGCGGCCAGCGGTGCGCTGATGATGGCGGCGGCCAGGGCCGCCTTCTTGATGATGGTCTTCATGATTCATTCCCTCGATGTTGGGTGTGATTTTGGTGAATCCCCGCGGCGAGTGCCGCATGAATCACGCTATCGAGAGCGAATGTCGGTTTGGTTCCATTACGAATAATTTTGCGCTTCCGGAAAACGACAGATCGTTGTCAGGGGGTGCGGGGAAGGGCAGGTCGGGTCTGATTGGGCCAGGGGTGGGGGTAAGTGCTTGTTTCTTCGCGATGGGGGAGACGGGGAGAGGAGTGGGTGGATGACGGTTTTGTGGTTTTGGGGTGCGGGGTGTAGCAAGTGCTGCGCGCTCGCCGCCAAACGTCGGCGCGTTTGGTCGAACCGGGCGGTGGTTCATCATCCAACCGCCGGATTGCCAGACATACAAAAAAGCCCCTGCTCCGGTGGAGAGCAGGGGCTTTTTCTTGATCTGGTGCCCGGAGACAGAATCGAACTGCCGACACGGGGATTTTCAATCCCCTGCTCTACCGACTGAGCTATCCGGGCGTGGGGGCGTATTAAAGCGGCTGACCCTGGCCCCGTCAAGGGCGCGGGGCTATTGATTGGCGTCTTTGGTGGGGGGAACGTAACCCTCTGCTTTTTCTACGCTTTCGTTGTTCAAAAAACGCTCACGTTGTTCGTCCAGGAAGGCCTTGGCCTTGGGGTCCATGACGTTCAGGTGTTTCTCGTTGATGAGCAGAGTCTGGTGCTGGAGCCATTCCTGCCAGGCGGCGCGGGACACGTTTTCGTAGATGTCCTGGCCCTTGGGGCCGGGGAAGGGCGGTTTGTCCAGGCCTTCCAGTTCCTGCTGGTGCTTGCGGCAGAAGACGGTGCGGGTCATGGCTTCCTCGCTGGTTCGGTTTACAGCAGGCCCCGTTGGCGGGGGCCGTGGAGCTGGTCGAGCAGTTTCTTTACCGGGGCCGCGAGGCCCAGTTCGCCGGGGTCGGCGGGGCTCACCCAGCGGCCCTCGGCATCCTGCACGGCCTCGCCGTGGCTGTCCACCCGGATCAGGCGGGGCTCGATGTCCAGGTGGAAGTGGCTGAAGGTGTGGCGGAAGCCGGGCAGGCTTTCCTGGTCCCGGGCGGCCAGGCCGCGGCGTTCCAGGGCGTCGTGCTGGGCGTCGTCCGGGCTGTCGGATGACGCGTCCAGCTGGGGGAAGCACCAGAGGCCGCCCCAGATGCCGCTGGGCGGGCGCGGTTCCAGCCAGACGCGGCCGTCGCCGGCTTGCAGGATCAGCATGCGGGCGGCGCGCACCGGTTTGGCCTTGGCCGGTTTGCGGCCGGGGTAGTCCTGGGGGTTGCCGTCGGCGTGGGCCTGGCAGAGGTGGATGACCGGGCAGCGCGGGCAGTCCGGGCGGCGCACGCAGAGAGTGGCGCCCAGGTCCATGACCGCCTGGGTGTAGTCCGCCAGGCGTTCGTGAGGGGTGTGGTGCTCGGCCAGTTCCCAGAGGCGGTTTTCCACCGGCTTCTTGCCGGGCCAGCCGGGTACGGCGTGCAGCCGGGTGAGCACCCGCTTGACGTTGCCGTCCAGGATCGGGGCGCGCACGCCGCGGCTTTGCGCGAGGATGGCGCCGGCGGTGGAGCGGCCGATGCCGGGTAGGCTGGCCACTTCCTCCACGGTTGCCGGGAAGTCGCCGTCGTACTCCTCCACCAGCTGGCGGGCGGCTTTGTGCAGGTTGCGGGCGCGGGCGTAGTAGCCCAGGCCGGTCCACAGGTGCAGCACCTGGTCCACGTCGGCGGCGGCCAGGGCATGCACGTCCGGGAAGGTGGCCATGAAGCGCTCGAAGTAGCCGATCACCGTGGTCACCTGGGTCTGCTGGAGCATGATCTCCGAGACCCACACCCGGTAGGGGGTGCGCGGGTGCTGCCAGGGCAGGTCGTCGCGGCCGTGCTGGTCATACCAGGCCAGCACGGCCTCGCTGAAGGCCGGTTCGCTCAACGGTTCTCCCGGTTGAAAAGGCCTTTGAGCTTGTCGCCCAGCTCTTCCTGGATTTTCTCCTCGGCTTTCTTCTTGGCGGCGTTCTTCATCACCTCCTGGGTGGTGTCGCCTTCCGCGTCGATGCCGAGTTTCTCCTTGAGCTTGCTCTTGGCGGCGTTGGTGGCGGCCTGCTGGGCGATCTTGGCGAAGCCCTCGCGGTCCGCGCCGCACCACTTGGCGGGGCTGCCGGCCAGGCTGCCCTGGCAGCGCAGCGGCCAGGTGACGTCCTCCAGGTATTTGCTGCCGCCCAGTTCCGGGGACTGCATGCCGATCCTGAGGTCGAACTCCTGGGTCAGCATGTTGAGCCAGCCGTTGCCGGAGAGGGTGCCTTTTTCCAGTTTGGCTTCCAGGCTGTCCAGGTTGGCGACCTGCTTGTCGAGGCTGGCCTTGGTGGTCAGGTCGATGATCTTGGTGTCCTCGGACAGGGCGCTCGGCAGTTTACCGGATTCCTGATTGGGGATCAGGGCGCTGAGGCCCTGGAAGCGGCCGAGCATGTCGTTCACGCCACCGACCAGGGTGTTGTAGAGGTTGAGGCCGCGCACGGTGCCGTCCGCCAGGTTGACGGTGGCGTTGCCCTTGGCGGATTGCACCAGGGCTTTTTCGCTGTTGCCGGCGGCGCTGAAGTTCATGTCCAGGGAGAACAGGCCCTTGGCCAGGTCCTCGCCCAGGGCCAGGGTCACCAGCGGCTGCAGCTGCATGCTGGTGACGTTCTGCTTGTAGTTGATGCGCGGCGTGTTGCCGGACACGTCCAGGCTGCCGCTGCCGGTGAAGCTGCCGTTGAGGGTCTGGCCGGAGGCCTGGGCCAGGCGCAGCACGCCGTTGTTGGCGGTGACCTTGAACGCCAGGTCCTTGGCCTGGATGGTTTCGAAATTGAGCTCGTTGACCTTGAGCCGGCCGTCCATGACCAGCGGGCGCAGGCTTTCCACCGGGATCAGCTCCGCTTCCGAGAGCTGCTCGGTGCCGGCCTGCTTGCCGGCGCCGCCGCCGGCGCCGGTGGGCGTTTCCTCTTTATCGTCGCCGCTTTCCGGCGGCAGGTAGCCGTCCAGGGTGATCTTGTCGAGCACCAGGTCGAAGACGATCTTGCCGGTGTCCAGGCTTTCCAGGCCGGCCTTGCCGCTCAGGGTGCTGCTGTCCAGGGTGACCTTGAGCGGGTCCACCATGACGCTGCCGGCGGGGCCGGCCAGGGTGGCGTCCAGGGCCACCTTGCTCAGGGCGGCGTCGTCGCGGGTCTCGATGGGCGTTTCACCGATGGACTTAAGCGCCTCGTTGACGTCGAAGGGCGCGGTCTTGATCTGGCCCGCCACCTTCATGTCGCCGGTGAGGCCGGTGACGGTGGCGTCGCCGGTGGTGCGGGTGCCGGCGGCTTCCAGCACCAGGCCGGAGAGGGCGGCGCGGTCCTCGTCCAGGTTCACGTCCAGCTTCTGCTCCAGGTGCACGTCCACCGGGTTGACGGTGAGGCCGCCGATCTGGGCGTCCAGGGTCATGGGATCGAGCACGAAGTGGTTGCTGTCCAGGTTGGCGGCCAGGGTGGTGTCCAGGCTCAGGTCCACGCGCACGTCGCTCTGGTCCTGGTAGCGCAGGGACAGCTGCATGGGGAAGGGCTCGTCCAGGCTCACGTCCTGGGCCTCGAAGTTGAAATGCTCCACGCGGATGTCGGTGCCGTCGGTGGTGTTGCGGTAGCTCACCTGGCCGTTGGTGATGGCCACGCTGGGGATGGTCAGCGGGATGTCCAGGGTGCCGCCTTCACTGTCCTCGGCGGGTTGCTCCTCCTCGGCGGCGGGCTGCTCGGCGTCCTCTTGCGGGCCGATTTTTTCCCAATTGGCGCCGTCGGCGGTTTCCACCAGGTTCACTTCCAGGCCGTCCAGGGTGACGCCGTCCATTTCCACGTTGCCGAACAGCAGCGGCCAGACCGCCACGCTGACGCTGGCGCTGTCGATGGCGGCGAACAGCTCTTCCTCGTCGGGCAGGCGCGCTTCGGTGCGGCCCAGGCTGACGCCCAGGGAGGGCCAGAACTGCCAGTCCAGCTCGCCGGGGATTTCCAGCTCCAGATTGGCCTGAGTGAGCGCCTGCTCACGGATCTGCGGTTTGAAATCATTGGGGTCGATCACCTGGGTGATCACGAACACCGTGGCGGCGAGCAACACCACGATGGCCACCAGGACGATGACCACGATTTTAATCGCGCGTGCCATAACGAGCCTCTCCTTGCGCCTCGGACCAGGGGCCGGGATTATGTTTGCGGGACATCATAACGTATGAATGAGTATCACGCTTTGGGGAGCCGCTTTTGTTAAAGTTCCGTAATATCCTGGTTCTGCTGGGGTTACTGGGGTGTGCTCTGGCCTGGGGGGCGGAGCCGGTGACCCTGTCCGGGGACCGCGACCAGGTGGAGGTGGCGCGCTCCATGGAGGTGCTGGTGGACCCGGAGGGGCATTGGGACTTCCAGACCGTGCGCGGCCGCCTGGCGTCGCGCTTCCGGGCCAACGATTCCGCGGAACTGAATTTCGGCTTCACCGGCAGCGTGATCTGGCTGCGCTTCGCCCTGGACGCCGGCGCCGTGTCCGGCGAGGACTGGTACCTGGTGGAGCGCTACCCGATCCTGGACAACATCACCCTGTTCGCGCCCACCGCCGACGGCGGTTACCGGCGCGTGGACATGGGCGACACCCTGCCGTTCCACCATCGCCTGATGAACCACCGCGCCTTCATCTTCCCCCTGGAAAGCGGCGCGCCGGCGTCCCGGGACTACTATGTGCGCATCAGCGGCAAGGGCGCCATCAACCTCTCGCCCATGCTGTACAGCGCCACCGGCCTGGTGGAGTACACCTACCGGGACATTCTGGTGTACGGCATTTTCTATGGCTGCCTGCTGATCATGGTGATCTATAACGCCCTGCTGGCGCTGTCCCTGAAAGAGCCGGTGTACCTGTATTTCGTGGCGTTTCTGGTGGGCATCACGGTGTTCAATCTGAACATCAACGGTTTCGGCCTGCAGTTCCTGTGGCCGGAGGTGCCCAAGCTCAACGAGTACTACTGGCTGGGCATCTATATCTGCACGCCGGCGCTGGCCATGTACTCGCGGCATTTTCTCGGGCTCAAGGAGCGCTTTCCCCGTTACGACCGGCTGATACGCGGTTATTTGCTGGGCATCGCGGTGTTGCTGGTGGTGCAGCTGCTGATTCCGGCGCCCTGGTCCTATTACCTGTCCACCCTGCTGGTGGTGATCACGGTGCTGCTGTTTAGCTGGCTGGGCTGGACGGTGTGGTCCCGGGGCTACCGGGCGGCGCGCCTGTACGTGGCGGCCTGGTTCGTGTTCCTGGGGCTGATCTTCATCTTCGTGCTGGGCAACCTGGACTGGGTGCCCTACGTCTCGGTGATCACCATGCTGCCGCACATTGGCGCGCTCTGGGTGGTGGTGATGCTGTCCCTGGCCCTGGGCGATCGCATCCGTTTTCTGGAGCAGGAGCGCAACCAGCTGTTCCAGGAGGCCCGCGAGAGCCTGGAGCGCCATGTGCGCGAGATCGAACAGATGAACCGGGACAAATCCACCTTCCTGCAGTACGTGAGCCACGAGCTGAACACGCCGATCAACTGGATTGGCGCCGCCGAGGGGCTGGGCGACGACGACCAGGCCGCCGACGCCCGGGCCCTGGTGCGCAAGGGGCAGCAGCGGCTGGTGGGCATGGTCAGCACCTCGCTGCGCTATTTTGATCTGGCGGACCGCCACCGGCCGCCCCTGCTGGGGCGCTGCCAGCCGTTGCTGCTGCTGGAGGCGCTGCTGGCCAGCCGCGCCGGAGCCCTGCGCGGGCGCCGGCTGACCGTGGACAACCGGGTGGGGGCGGGCCTGTGCGTGCGCGCCAACGAGGCCGAGCTCCAGGAGGTGCTGGCCATCGCCCTGGACAACGCCATCCGTTTCAGCCACCCGGAAGGTCGGGTCCGCATCACCGGCCGGGCCCTGTCCGAGGAGGCCGAGATCCGCATCGCCGACGGCGGCCGGGGCGCCGGGCCGGGGCAGTTGGAGAGCCTGTTCGAGCCGTTCTTCGTGATGGGCTCGCGCCACCACGAGGAGGGCTACGGCCTGTCCCTGGCCATGGCGCGGGTGATGGTGGAGCAGGCCGGCGGGCGCATCTGGGCGGAAAGCGGCGGTCCGGACCAGGGCTTTACCCTGGTGATCCGCCTGCCGCTGGGTTGAGCCGCCTTCGGCTCAATCGCGCCGGCATTTGTCGGGCAGGGTGACGCCGTGGCCCAGTTTCGCCTCGATGCCGCGCAGGAAATCCCGGCCCACGCCGCGCCCACGGGTGGCCGGGTGCACCACCATCCAGGCCAGGTTGTCGCCGTGCAGCACGGCCACGCCCACCGGGCGGCCGTTGAAATGGGCGGCGGCGATCTCGTTGCCGTGGGCGGCGCCTTCCTGCAGGGTGAGCTCCAGCTCGGCGGCGTGGCCCGGGTCGTCGCGCAGCACCTGGGCGAAGGTTTGCGCCAGTTCCGGCCGTGACGGGTGAAATTCCACAGTGATCGGCATACTGCCTCCGAATCGCGATGTCGGCGCCCGCTGGTGAGGGGCGCGGGGGGTACGTATAATACGGGGTTCCGCATTCTGGAGGTACCGATGAGCGAACGCCGCGCCACCGTAGAGCGCAACACCCTGGAAACCAAGATCCGCGTCAGCGTCAACCTGGACGGCACCGGACGGAGCAAGCTGGATACCGGCCTGCCGTTCCTGGAGCACATGCTGGATCAGGTGGCCCGCCACGGCCTGATCGACCTGGACGTCCACGCCGAGGGTGACCTGCACATCGATGCCCACCACACCGTGGAAGACATCGGCATCACCCTGGGGCAGGCCCTGGCCCGGGCC